>Ga0207997_1000007_pt1 | contig 86484 bp, 88 predicted proteins | sample AntAceMetag02UKN_FD_184777 | JGI IMG/M metagenome (GOLD analysis project Ga0207997, IMG submission 184777) | Saline lake microbial communities from Ace Lake, Antarctica - Antarctic Ace Lake Metagenome 02UKN (SPAdes) (version 2) | ecosystem: Environmental > Aquatic > Non-marine Saline and... | reverse complement strand
TTCCCTTTTCAACACACCCACCACTATACAGTGATTGCAGTTTCTCTTGATGTTTTAAAGATTCAAATAAACTTAAATTAGTATCAGCGGGTAATTGAGAAGAGTTTGTATAATAAGGAGCGCTAGTGCCAGCTGTAATAATATCTGGATATTTTTTCTTGTCCATTTCTGCTAAACGATAACTTGTTCCCTCAGCTGGCGTAGCTTCTAAATTATAAATTTGGCCAGTCTCTTTTTGATATTTCAATAAACGGTCGCGCATAAAATCTAAAATATCTAAAGCAAATTTTTGGCCTTTTTCAGAAACAATATCTTCTCCCATAAAATTCAATAAAGCTTCATTCAAACCAATTAATCCAATCGTTGAAAAATGATTAGCCAAATAGCTCTTACGCATTTTTTTAATATCAGAAAGATAAAATTTAGAATATGGATAAAGCCCTTTGTCCATAAAATCTTCTAAAACCTTTCTCTTAATCTCTAAGCTTTCATTGGCCAAATCCATTAAACGCTCTAATCGTTCCCAAAATTCTTTTTTAGTTTTAGATAAATAACCAATTTGAGGCAAATTTATGGTTACTACGCCCACTGAACCCGTTAATGGAGCGCTACCAAAAAGACCTCCACCCCGATGATGAAGCTCTTTATTATTAAGGCGTAATCGGCAACACATACTTCTAATATCTTCTGGGTCAAGTTAGGAATTTATAAAATTAGAAAAATAGTTGATGCCATATTTGGCTGTTGCCTCCCACATTGGTTTATAAGCAGGATTATCCCAATCAAAGTCCTTAGTTATATTAATTGTTGGAATAGGAAAAGTAAAAACTCTCTGGTCAGCATCTCCTTCCATAATAATTTCATAAAAAGCCTTATTCAACATATCCATTTCTTTTTGAAATTCTCCGTAAGTCCTGTCTTGCGCTTTTCCTCCAATAATCACAGATAACTTGGCCATATTTTTGGGAACCTTTAAATCAAGAGTAATGTTTGTAAATGGAGTATTTCCTGTGATAAAAACTTTCCCTTGACGTCTAGCAACTATCGTCTCATTCTGAGTATGGACTGACCAGATTACTCCTTTATAATTTACTTTTTCTATTCTCTGAATGTAAGTTTCCTTATGCTTTATAATCCTTAAAACATAAATGTCCTTTTGACCAATAGTGGGTTTCCGATTCAAAACAGTAAAACCATATTCGGCACTAACACATATTCTCTGCAATCCATTTAATATATCCATTTCTGTGGTAGATATCTTACATTCCTCAAATCCATCCCCTTTTAAATAAGTTTCTAAAAACAATCTCGATTGCCTTTTGCTCAAATTAAATAAAATTGGGGGAATAAAGTGAATATTATCTCTAGTTCCAAACCATTGATGAATTGTTCTCGAACTCTCCGCATTTAATCTTAGCCTGCAAACTTTATCCCCTAAAGCTGCTACTTCATATTCCGAGTATTTAAGTTTAAAATATTTTAATAATCTAATTATCTCCTTATAATTTCCTCTATTTTTGATTTTAGATTGATAAATAGAAACTCTATAACAACTACGAAACTTCAATGCTCTCTCTATGCTCCCTTCGCTGATAATCCATGCCATTAACTTAATCTGTTCATCGTTTATTTTTACATCTGGTTTCGTGTTTTTTCCGGCAACAGGAATAATAGATGGAGATTTTAACCCTATCACTTCTTCTATAGGATCTAAAATATATTCTTCACTATTAAACTTTCTTCGCACCACTTTATGCTTTGGGGAGATAAGCTGGTCTTGAATACGATTACGCAAACGATACATCACTCCTTGGTATTTTTTCTTGAATACATAACTAACTCTCTTGTTTTCTAAAATTTTAGTTTTTAAATTAAATGTCGTAATAATATCCCCCTTTCTAACCTCTTGATAATTTTTCCAGCCTGTGGGACTCAGAATCTCAGTATCTTCTGAAACACATTGAAAACCTACGCGAGTCGGAACATTACAATTAAACAAAAATTCCTGAACTGCTTGTTTAACTTCTTTATGGTTTAATTTATCGTAAGCAATAAAAGGAGCTAAATATGTATCAAAAGAAGAAAATGCTTCTGCTCCTGCCGCTTCTCCTTGAAGTGTGTAAAAAAAGTTAACTACTTGACCTAACGCGGAGTGGAGATGCTTAGCTGGCTTAGATGTTATTTTACCAAAAACACCAGTAAAACCTCTTAACAATAAACCTTGCAAATCCCAGCCCATACAATAACTACCCAAACAACTTAAATCATGAACATGAAAACTACCCGCCTGAATCGCTTCTCTAACTTCTTGAGGATAAATTTTATTAAGCCAATATTTTTTACTCGCTAAGCCAGCAATATAGTTATTCAATCCTTGCAAAGAATAAGTCATATTGGCGTTTTCTTTGACTTCCCAATCTGCTTCGGTTAAATATTTGTCAATCATATCTACGCTTTTGTCACTCTCATCAACAATTTCTCTGGCTTGACGCCTTTGTTCTCTGTAAAGAATATATGCTCTAGCTACATCAGCTAAATTAGCGTGAATCAAAACTTGTTCTACAATATCCTGAATATCCTCAACGCCAGGAACTTTATCTTTAAAACGACTAATAACTATTTTAACAACTTTGTCGGCTAATTTTTTGGATTCTTTTCCGTCTTCGCCCCTTACCGCAAAAATGGCCTTATAAATAGCTTCTGTAATTTTGGTCTTGTTAAAATTTACTATTCTACCACTTCTTTTCCTAATTTTACTGATGTTCTTCATAAAAAATAAATATATTATTTAATTAAATTAAAGATTGAACTTGTTTAATCGCTTTGGGCAAGAGTGGCAATAAAATATTGCTAAAGCCAATCAAAATGCCGGCAAACATAGATGTTTCTAAAAAATTACTCCAGGCAATTCCTAAAGGAAGTTTGGAAGAAAAATACAGAATAAAACCAAGAATTAATCCGCCTTCAACCAGACCAAATAAAGCTCCAGCCAAACGATTAAAAATTTTCAAGATAGAGAAATCAAAAACTTTATTAAGGGCTCGGAAAATAAAGAAAATAATCGCTTGCGCGATTAGAAAAATAATAAGGAAGGATAAAATCCGAGACAAAAGAAAATTATCTCTTAAAAGAGGCAAAATCTTTAAAGCCAAAATTTCATACAAACGAGTGGCGATTATTAAAGACAAAACAAAAGCCACTATCCCGCTAATGGTTCTAATTAGACCGTGCCAAAGCCCGAACCAGACAAAACCAAGCAGGATAAGCAACAAGGCTAAATCAAATAAAGTCATAAAAATTAGTTAATTGGTTAATTATTTGTCAGGTGGGGATAATCCCCCGTGACTGACATTTTATGAATGTTGACCCCAGAGATGTCAACGTCAGACGTTTCCCCATCGCTTTGCTCCTCTTTAACGACTGACGTTCTCCTACAATCTGGGGAATAAAACTTTTCCTAAAGAAATTTTTTCAAAACTTGTTCTGCCCCATTGTTTTCCTGTCATCAATGTTTTCTTTTTTTCAGAACTCTCTATCCCTAAATCCTTTAATATTTCTTCGCTTTTGTCTGGCATAAAAGGTCTGACTAACCAAGCAATATGACGCAAACTTTCTAATAAGTTATAAATCACATCTTTATACTGGTCAAAATCATTCTTGAACAATTTCCAAGGTTCATTTTTATCTATATAACGGTCGCAAAACCCAATAAAATCTTGAATGCTTGTAGTAATTGCCTCAAATTTCAGTTTATCAAAAGATGTTTCATAATTTTTCCATAATATTTTAATCTCTTTTGAAAATTTTTGTTCAATATTTTTGCTAGGACCAAAAGTGTCACTAGATTTTTCAGCCAAAGCCAAAACTCTTCTTAATAAATTTCCTAAACCATTACATAAGTCCGCATTATATTTGTCGTAAAATTTGGACTGCGAAATATCACCGTCACGACCAAAGGGGAAAGAAGAAAGCATTAGCCAACGTAAGGCGTCGACGCCAAAAACTTCGGCCATCTCTTCTGGGTCAATGGCGTTGCCCATGGATTTGCCCATTTTTTGACCATTGATTGTAAAAAAACCGTGAATATATAATTTGTGAGGTAATGGTATATCTAAGGCTAGAAGTAAAGCTGGCCAAATAACAGCATGAAATCTTAATATATCCTTACCTAATAATTGGACATCAGGCGGCCATTGATTAGATATACGATTTGTCTCACCATTCCAGCCCAATCCCGAAAGATAATTCAATAAAGCATCTACCCAAACATAAATAGTCTGCTTTGGCTCCCATGGTAGAGAAATCCCCCATTTTACATTGGTTCTGGAAATAGCTAAATCCTCTAATTTATTCCGCTCTAAAAAACTAAGAAGCTCATTTCTTCTTTCTATTGGTTCAACTATTAGTTTACTAGATTTAATTATCTTTAATAATTTCTGTTGAAAAATTGATAGTTTAAAAAAATAACAATCTTCTGACAAGCTAATGGCTTTTTTTCTATGGATAGGACATTCTCCGTTAATTAACTCTTTAGATGTATAATATCTTTCACAGTCAACACAATAAAGTCCCTGATAAGTATCTTTATAAATCAAATTCTTATTCTCCAATCTTTCTAAAATGCGTGACACCATTGCTTCGTGTTCACTGTTGGTTGTCCTAATAAAATTGTCATAAGAAATCTTCAAAGTATCCCAAACCTCTTGGTATTTGGCTGAATTCTGGTCGCATAATTCTTGTGGTTTTATTTTTTTCTTGAAAGCTGCTTGAGCTACCTTAGCTCCGTGTTCGTCCGTGCCAGTCAAAAAGAACACTTTCTCGCCCTTCATTCTATGAAATCTGGCTAAAACATCAGCGGCAATTGTGGTATAAGCACTACCCAAATGGGGCTTAGCATTAACATAATAAATTGGAGTTGTGATATAAAATTTTTTCATAAAAATGAAATTATTTGTTTGCTATAACAATTGTGAATTCTCCTTTAAGTGCTTTGTCTTTCATTAAGGGTAATAAATCTTCAACTGTTCCTCTATAAATAGTTTCAAATTTTTTCGTTAATTCTCGGCAAATTACAATTTTTTTTCTTAAATTTAATTCCAATAAAATATTTAGTGTTTTATTAATTCTGTGCCCTGATTCGTAAAAAACACTAGTCAAGGAACTTTTTTCTATCTGTTCTAAAATTTTGCGACGACCTTTCTTTTGAGGAATAAAGCCGTAAAAAATGAACTTATCCGTAGGAAACCCAGAAACAGACAAAGCTGCAATTAAAGCACAAGGGCCAGGAATGGGGATTACCTGCAGATTCTCCAACTTATCAAGAGCTAAACTAACCAATTTATTTCCTGGGTCTGATATTCCGGGAGTACCAGCATCAGAAACTAAAGCCACATTATGCCCTTTACTTAATAAATCTAAAATATAATCAATTTTTCGCTGATTGGAATGCTGGTGATAACTAATTGATTTGTTAGAAATATTATAAAAAGATAAAAGTTTTTGAGTATGTCTAGTGTCTTCGCAAAGAACAAAATCTACGCTTTTCAAAATTTCTAAAGCTCGAGCGCTAATATCTTGAAGATTCCCTATGGGGGTGGCAATGATATATAAATACATGGGAACAATTTAACAATTTTGGAGCAGGACTGTTGACGTCCAACGTCCACAGCGCTGTGGACGTTGGACGTCTATCTAAACTGGTAAACCTAATGGTGGTTCTGCTCTTTTGCTACTGGTTTTTTTAATAAGAGAGGCCTTAATCATATTAACTGGGAAATGATAAATAGTGGCCAACTCTTCAGTGTTTAAAATGCTTTTTCCAGTTGAACGTTCAGGTAGGGTTAAAAATTTTTTAATCTTAAAAATCATTTTTGGGAAACCAACCCTAGCTCTCCACGAAAAAGCTCTTTTCTTGTAAGCCTTGAGAACTTCTTCTTTTTGCGCGTCTATAATTTTATTTCCTTTCCAATTCTTCTCTGCGACTCTTGAATTAGGTGAAATCTCAAAATTGTTCATTTCCACTGACTCAAAGGCATTAAAAGCGCTCAAAATTCCTATTATTCCCCTATCTTTAATAAATACTTCTTTATCGGCCAAATAAACTATCCTGACACAGGATTTAAAAGCAATTTTAGATATTTTGTTTTGAATTGCTTCAACCAAGCGTTTATCGCTGGGCAAAAAAACTTTCTCTTTCTCATTTTCCTTAAATTCACCTAGCGTAGGATGAAGGTCTAAAACCTCTTTAATAAATTCCACGATTTCTTGCCCAAATTTTATCATCGTAGCCACGATTTCGTCTAAAAAATTATTTTTGGATTTATAGTCTTTTTTTTCTCCAAGTAAAATTCTTTTTATCAATTTTTCGCCATCTTCTTTAAGCTCTGAGCCAATAGGAGTGATAACGAATTGAAGCCAAATTTGTTCGCTTTTTCTTAAACCTCCTAAAATCTCCAAAAGATCTATTAAAGGGTCCTTTAACTCTTTGCTCATTTGGTGTTCAGATTCAGGATAAGTTTTAATGGGGATAGGATTTTGTTCTGCTAGCCTAAGATCACTTCCCCAAACATCATATCTATCTTCTAAAAATCCATCTAAAGCGTTATCCGCATAATCTTCTTTTTGTTCAAAAATTTCCGAATTAGGGTAAGAGGTATAAATGGCTGACTCTACTAAATCGCGAAATTGAACTGGGGTGTATATAAAAAATTGAATTTGCCCATCAATACTGGCTATTTCCAAAGATATATTGAGCTGACACTTGCCCTGAAAAGTTTTCTCATACCAAGTAAAAATTTCTTTAATGCCTGATAAATGCACAAAAAATCTTTCCACTGCTTCTGGGCCCTGCTCATTATTTTTGGGCATACTAAGTCCCAAAAGTATATATTTTTGCTTGGCTAAATATTTTTTCTTGTTCTTGTCCTTCCAGTGCTTCCATATTATTCTCAAAATGATAAAAAACAAAATAATCCAAAGACCATAAGTCAAAAAAAATTGAACAAAATAATAAAAACCTTGTTCAATATAGAAAGATAAAAGATTTGGATTGGATATAAAATTAAAATTCATATACAAAATTAGAGACCTTCTTGAGATAATTTTTCTAATAAATTTTTTTGTTGGGAGTTTAAGCGCTTGGGAATTTTAAGCTTAATTTTCACAATTTGATTTCCCTTTTTGGCTACCCCTTTACCTCGCAAAAGAAATTCTTGACCAGATTGCGTTCCTGATGGAATTTTCAAATTCACTTCGCCATACAAAGTTTTTATCTTAATCTTATCTCCCAAAACAGCTTGAGAAATTGAAACTTCCTGTTCACTAAAAATATCATTTCCTTGACGTTGGAAAAAAGAATCTGGTCGTATTACGACTATAACATGTAAGTCACCTTGCGCTCCTCCTAATTTACCAGCTTCTCCATGACCAGAAAACCTAACAATCTGACCATTTCTAATTCCAGCTGGTATTTTAATTTTAATTTTAGAAAATTCTTTAACTCGTCCTTGACCATGACAATAACGACATTTTTTCTCTGGAATATTTCCTTGACCATGACACTCTGGACAGACAACTCTAGTTCTAATATTTCCCAAAAAAGTTGATTGAGTCTGGATAGTTTCTCCCCTTCCTTGACAGGAGGGGCAAACAACCATTTTACTGCCAGGCTCTAAACATGTTCCTTTACATTTTGGGCATTTTACATATCGCTCAAAGCGAAGTTCTTTTTCTACACCAAAAATTGCTTCTTTAAACTCAATAACTAAACGAACTTGAATATCTCTTCCTTGATAAACTGACCTTGTCCCTCGGCCAAAGCCTCTTCCTCCGCCAAACAAATCTCCAAATATATCTCCCAGCCCGCCAAAATCAGAACCATTGAAACTAAAACCACCCTGGTCTTCCTCCTTCATGGCATCGGCATAAGAAGCAAAATCGTTAAAATCAAAACCCTTATAATTTCCTTGGGCCTGGGCTTGCTCAAACTTAGAACCATATTGGTCATACATTTTGCGCTTTTCTGGATCAGAAATGGCCTGATAAGCCGCATTGATTTCTTTGAATTTTTGAGCATCTCCTCCTGCTTTATCTGGATGATATTTGTGAGCTAATTTTCTAAAAGCCTGTTTAATCTCCGCAGATGAAGCATTTTTATCAATTCCTAATATTTTATAGTAATCAGTCATAACGAATATTTAAAACAAAGCAGGGGCGAGAGGAATCGAACCTCTGACGAAAGTTTTGGAGACTCTTATGATACCACTTCACCACGCCCCCTCTAATGAAACAAATCTACTTTGTCTCTTTGTGAAGAGTGTGTTTCTTGCAGGAACGACAATATTTTTTTAACTCTAACCTATCTTTGTTTGTTTTTTTATTTTTTCTAGAGTAATAATTTATACGATGACATTCACTGCACTCTAATTTAATTAAATTGTCTTGAGACATAACACTTCATTTTAAATTTCTAATGGAGCCTGGAGTCGGATTCGAACCGACGACCTATAGTTTACAAAACTATTGCTCTGGCCAACTGAGCTATCCAGGCACTATTTGACCGAAGCAAGAGAATATTATCTTAACAAAAAAAAATAAAAATAGCAAGATTGACTTTGTTCTAATAAATTGTATAATGAAAAAATACGCCGGGGTGGTGGAACGGTCTACACGCGTGACTTAAAATCACGTGGACGCAAGTCCTTGCGGGTTCGAATCCCGCCTCCGGCATTATATTCAAACTATTAGAAAAATGTTTACAAAAAAAATCAATCAAGACTTTTTTAAAAACTGGTCATCTAATATGGCTTATGTCTTGGGATATATTACTGCCGATGGATGTATTGTCTTTAGAAAAAATAGAAAGAAAAATCCTTATATATTAGATATAACCTCTGTTGATTTAGAACACCTCAAAAAAATTAAAAAGGCTTTAAACTCGGGATATAAAATTGGCAAAAAAAGCGGTAGTTATTCAGAAAAAATCTGCTATCGATTCCAAATTTCTAATCCCTTCATAACAAATGATTTAATGAAAATAGGCATTACCCCCAGAAAAACTTTTCGACTCAGACCTTTTAAAATTCCTAATAAATATTTCTCAGATTTTGTTAGAGGTTTTTTTGACGGCGACGGCTCTGTCTACATCTATAAAGTCAACAAAACACCTCAAATAAAAGCTTCTTTCGTTGCCTCGAGTTTACCGTTTATCACTGATTTAAATCAACGCCTTTGCAAAAATCTGAAAATCTCCACAAAATCTATTCAACAAGATAAATCTAAATTTCGAAAAGGTAAAATATTATACGCTATTTGTTTTTATATCAACGACTGCGCGAAACTATATAAATTCATGTATAAAAATAAGTCAGAATTATATCTTGAACGTAAATATCAAATCTTCAAAAAATGGGAAACAACAGAAAGGCGACATTACAAAAAACAAAATTATCCTTCAAAAATTGGTTGGCATTTAAATAAAAAACTTTGTTCGCAAATTTAAAAATTGATATAATATACAATATAGTAACATTTTATTTTAAACACTTCGTATAATAACCGGTTATGTGCTGACAAATAAAAATATTTTATACAATTAACTTATGGTAGACGAGTTAATAGATATTTGTGATGAAAACAATAATCTCCTTAAAATTCAAAAAATGAAAAGTGAGGCGCACAGAGATGGTCTGTGGCATAGAACTTCACACGTTTGGATTTATAATTCTAATGGAGAAATTCTTCTTCAATTAAGAGCCAAACAAAAACCTTTTTTGTGGGACATTTCTGCGGCAGGGCACATTAGTGCTGGCGAAAATCCTATTACTTCCGGATTAAGAGAGGTGGAAGAAGAAATTGGACTAAAACTCAGGAAAGAAGATTTGGGTTTTTGGATGATTAGAAAACATAAAACTATTTTTAGAAAGATTAAAAATAATGAATTTTATTATGTCTACTTTTTTAAGTTTGACGGAGATATAAATCAATTAAAATTACAGAAAGAAGAAGTTCAAAAAATCCCCTTTCTTCCTATTGATAAAATTGAAAAAGAATTAAAAATAAGTCCCGATAGATACGGACCTTATGGAGATTATTGGTTTGAAGCTCTAGATGAGATTAGAAAGAAGCTTGTTTCTTAACGCCCTCGATTCAAACTCTAAAATTTTCCTTTAGGGAATATAGCAAAAAATCTAAAAAAACATAAAAATAAAAAAGCCCCTGTGGCGGAATTTGGTATACGCGGTAGGTTTAGGACCTATTGGCTGTAAAGCCTTAGAGGTTCGAGTCCTCTCAGGGGCACCAGAATTTAACTTATAATCATAAAACAAAATTTGCCAGTTCTTTTTAAAAGCAGAAAGGCAAATTTTTTCTTTTTGGGGTTGAAAACGAAGTTGCGGAGGAGGAATCGTCATTTCAATGCTTTCCTCAAAATATTTTCAATAAACTTCTCTTTATATTTTCTATATTTCTCGCCGTCACCAAGAGCTTTTTTCGCTCCCTCTCTTTTGATTTTAATATATTGTTCAACGGTATTAGGGTGTTTCAATAAATAATCGCGGAAGGCAACCATCTCTTTCCAATTCTGACCGTTTAATTTCGTGAGATGAATATGGATTCTTCTTTTTCTGTTTTGATATGGATAATCAATTCTGAAAAACAATCTTTCCAGATAACTTGCTTCCTCACGAAACTCATAACCAGCTTTCTCTAATTTCTTTTTGGCTTCCACAAATTTTAATTTTGAAACACCCACTACAATATCTAAAATACCTTTACCACCAAGGCCACTAACAGCTGTTGAACCTACATGCTCAACTTTTGCCGTTGAGCCAAGGGCTTTAGCTATCTTTTTCTTTTCTGACACGAAAAAAGCCTGATATTTGGGATTGTATTTTCTGAAAACATATTTTTGCATAATCTAAGAATATTTTGAGATTTTAATAAAGTTTTCAAAATGCGAACCCTTAGCAATTTCACTCAACGTAAGAATGTCGAGAGGCTTTGAAAAACTCCGAAGAAATTATTTTTTAGTGTGCATTATCTTATTGGATTGATTTTTAGGGAATCAAAGCCAGAACCGTATTTTCCGTAATCTATTCCAAATTGATAATTCCAAGGGTCTAAAATAATCTTTTTCTTGCCCGAAATATTTATCTCTAAATATTGGTGGGGGGCGATATACCAAGAATTTGTTAATTTTGATTTAATATCTTTCTCTTCAAAAAGTCCACTTTTCACAGCCATAATTCTCAAAAAAAAATTCATAGTTGTGCAAGGCATATAACCCTTAATTTTCATAAATATAAATGGGTCTTTTTGAAATATTCTTGAAAATTTGCAAAGTGCATTTATTCTATTCCCACCCCAATTATTAACAATATAAAAAAATGATTTTCTAAGAAAATTCTCTTTATTTTTTGATTTAGAAAAATCCTTAATTTTATTTTCAAGTTCTTTTGGAATTTTATCTGGAATTTCAATCTTTTTAAGTAAATTTGGAATCATAATATTAGCTTAAACGACTCTTCTTGGTGTCCGAATTTTATACTTTAATTATAGCGAATGTTTGTGTGTTGGGCAAACCATTAAAAATAACAAGATTGACCTCATTATAATAAATTGTATAATGAAAACAACGAGAACATTGTTCCTCTCAAAGACATTAACAAAAAAATAATAAAAATATTTTTTAAAATGAAAAAACAAGCGAAAATTCTAAAAATAAAATCTCTTCTTCCAATTGTAGCAATATTATGTTTTGTTATTGCTTATCTTCTGCCGGGTCGAGGAGGAAACGAGACAATTAATACAACCCTTGGAATCATTGGTCTCCTTTTTGCTATTTTAATAGGATTTTTCATTAATGACCTTTATAGTAGGTTTCAAAGAATAAGAGAAAATGTGGCCATAGAGGTTAGCGGTCTGCAAACCTATTACCTTTTTGTCAAAATATTAAGTAGTTTTCCCCAACATAAAAAATGGGGCGAAACGCAGAAAGAATTAATAGACAAATATGTTACAGAATTTTTTAAGGTGGAGTGGACTGATTATGGAAAGATTGACCCTCATTTTAATAATATTATTCTTTCTTCGCGAGAAATTAGCGAACTTAAAACAAACAAAGAAACTGAAACATATACTAATTTTCTGCCTTTGCTGAACGAGATAACAACCGGAAGAGAAAAATTATTTATGTACGGAAAAGACAGGTTATCTAAAGCAGAGTGGACTGTAATTGGCTTTTTAGCTGCCATACTGATTTTCTCAATATTCTACATAAACACAGCAACTTTGCCCTCAATATTTCTGACAGGATCTTTAGCCACCAGCATAATAACATTATTATTAATTTTACGTGATTTGGATAATTTAAGCTTTGGGGAAGAAACTGTTTCTTTCGAACCATACGAAACAATCTTTGATGTTATTGGAAAGCCGAGATTCTATTTAAAAAGAGATATACAGAGCGGAAGGGTTAAACCACCAAAAAACAAAAAATATAGGACTGGCTAAAAAATCCCACCCCATTAATCTATTATCCCTCCACCCAAGACTTGCTCACCTTTGTAAATCACCATTGATTGCCCAGGAGTTATTGCTCTTTGGGCTTTTTTAAACTCTATTTTTACTTGCCCAGGTCCGACCTGGGCAAGAAGTATTTTGGAAATTTGGGATGGGCAATGACGATATCTTATTTTCGTTGTTATGTCTTTGGCTTTAATTAAGCCACTTTTTATTTCTACTGGAAATTGATTATTTGTCCAAGTTATATTTTTAACCACTAATTGCTTTTTGTATAAACTTTTTTCTGGGCCTAAAATGATTGTATTTTCTTTTACTTTTATTTGAACAACATATAGAGGAAATTTGGAACCAGAAATTAAACCTTTTCTTTGTCCTATAGTATAAAAAGGCAAACCTTTATGTTCTCCTAAAATATTTCCTTTCAAATCTTTAATGTGTCCGTGCTTAAAACATGAAGAATTGTTTTCTAAAAATTTTCTGTAATCATTATCTGGGATAAAGCAAATTTCTCTTGATTCTTCTTGATTTTTAAAACATAAATTATTTTGAATAGCAATTTTTTCTACTTGTGTTTTGCTCATATTGCCTAAAGGAAAAATAGTTTTTTTTAATTGCTTTTGAGATAAACGATAAAGAAAATAAGATTGGTCTCTTTTTTTGTATTTTGCTTTTTTTAAAATTTGGAATTTCAGATTTAGAGTTTCCAGTCGCAAGCGTGCATAATGTCCTGTAGCCAAATAATTTGCGCCTAATTTTTGAGCTGCTTTTAATAAATAGCCAAACTTTATTCTCTGGTTGCACCAAACGCAAGGATTGGGTGTTCGCGCTTGGCAATATTCTTTAATAAAAGGATTGATAATTTCTTTCTGAAATTCCTTTTGTAAATCAATTATATAATGAGGAATTTTTAATCTATTACAAATAATTTTAGCTCTCTCTACTGCCTGCTTGTGAAAGGGACCCAAGGACATAGTAAGACCAAATACTTGATATTTTTTTTGTAATAAAAAAGCGGCTACTGATGAATCAATACCGCCAGACATAGCTACGGCTACATTATTTTTTCTCATAATTTTTGATAGCTGATTTGAGAGCCTGCTCAGCTAAAATTGTGCAATGATATTTGTGGACAGGCATTTCACCCAATATTTCTCTAATTTTTTTGTTGGAAATTTTCTTTGCTTCTGTTAATGATTTCCCTTTTACTAATTCAGTTAGAACAGAAGTAGAAGCAATGGCTACCGCACAACCATAGGTTTGAAATTTGATATCTTTGATGATATTATCTTTAACCTTAAGATAGATGTGCATAATATCTCCGCACATAGGATTGCCTATTTTTCCTATAGCATCTGGGTTTTTCATGGTGCCCATATTTCTTGGATGAAAAAAATGGTCCATTATTTTACTATTCTCTTTAAAACAACCTGGCATATATATTCATTTATTTAATAGCTGATATATTTCTTAAACGATTAACAGTTAAAATTAATCTTTTAATAGTATAATCTAAATCCTTCTTTTTTGTCCAGCGACCCAAAGAAAAACGCAAAGAAGAATGAGATATTTCTGGAGGAAGTTTCATGGCTGTTAAAACATGAGATGGCTCTAAAGTAGCTGAAGAGCAAGCTGAACCAGTAGAACAATAAATATCAAAATAATCTAAATCAACTAACATTGCTTCTCCTTCTACCCCCTCAATGCTAATATTGACGTTATTGGGCAATCTTTTTTGACGAGGTCCATTAAGATGAGATTTCTTAATCTTGCTTAAAATATTATCTATTAAATAATCTCTCATTTGAGTTAAACGTTCTGCTTCTTTATCCATCTCTTGATAAGCCAATTCTAAAGCTTTGGCAAAACCAATAATTCCCGGAATGTTTTCCGTAGAAGCTCTGCGCCCTTTCTCGTGCGCTCCTCCGTGGATTAAAGATTCAATTTTAATTCCATTTTTAACATATAACATTCCTGCTCCTTTGGGACCATATAATTTATGGGCTGAAGCTGAAAATAAATCAATTCCCAAGTCTTCAACATTAAGAGGAATGTGTCCTAAAGTTTGCACCGCATCTGTATGGAAATAAATTGGATAGGAATTATTATTCCTTTCTCTTTTTATTCTTTCTTTTTTGATAATTTGGCCAATTTCTTTTAACGGTTGAATTGCCCCCATTTCATTATTGGCGTGCATAATAGAAACCAAAGTTGTGCTTGGTTTAATGGATTTTTGTAATTCTATTGGATTGATAAGCCCTGATTTATCAACAGGCAAATAAATAACTTCTGCCCCTTGTTTCTCTAAAAAATGAGCTGTATTCAAAACGGCATGATGTTCTATAGAAGAAGTCATAATGTGTTGTCCGGGATAACCTAATCCATTAAAAACACCTTTAAGGGCTAAGTTATCTGCTTCGCTACCGCCAGAAGTGAAAATAATTTCTTCAGGATTAATTTTTATAAGCTGGGCAATTTTTTCTCGAGAATCATTAAGGGCTTTTTGAGCTAATTTCCCCGCAGTATGCAAACTAGAAGCATTGCCAAATATTTTGGAAAAATAAGGCTTCATTGCTTTTACAACTCTTTTGTCCACTGGTGTGGTGGCGCTATAATCAAGATATATTTTTTTCATATTATATAAATAGAATTAATTTATGAACTGGTAATACCCATATATTGGTATTACCAGTTTAAGTTATATAAAAATATTATCAAATGAGGTTCTCCACAATAAGTTTAATGTGTATCTTGGCTAATTATTTTATAAAAATTAAAATTATTCCCCCCAAAATAAGGATTACTCCAGTGATTTTAAACATTACCTTTAAATTTTCCCTTGTATATAGCTTACGATAAAATTTGAATGCACCTTTAGAAATATTTTTATTGTTAAAAAAGAATAACAATCCTAAACATATGAATATTATCGCTGGAATTATTTTTTCAGAATTCATATTTTTATTCTTTCTTTTTTCTTATCTCTTCTAGTTTAGAATATACTGCTTCTAATACTTTATCTAAGGACTCAGGTCCTTTTTCACTTGCCTTTGCGTAATCTTTCACTATTTCAGCTGCCATATAAAGACTATCTTTCCTATTTTCTTCTTCGATTGAAGAATGCCAAATTTCTCTTTTCATAATTAAAATACATTAATATTTATAAAATGATTAATTAAATTTTAATTTCTCACCAATTTTCCAAATATTCTTTTCTCTAAAAGCGGGAATTGTTTGTCGGCGCGCCGCATTTAATGTCGCTGTAACTGATTTTTTGTGTTGCTTGGCATAATTAGTTAAAGGAACAATTTTTTCTCCTTTTAAATAAGTAATTCTTTTGTGTAATGATTCTGCAAGAGCGAGAAAAATAATTTTTCCTAATGTTTTGGCATTTTTGTTTTCGCGATAATCCCTAAACGATTTATAGTATTCTTTTTTTTCTTTGTTACGAACGATAATCATTGGAAATCCAAAACGCATTAATTGATAATTTAATAATGCGCGGCCAATGCGACCATTGCCGTCGCAAAAAGGATGAATGTTCTCAAAATCAAGATGAAACTTGGCAATCTTGTCTATAAAATATTGCGTCAAATTATTTGAATATTCAAATAATAATTCTTTGGTCATGGCTTCTGCGTGTTCGGGAGCTGGAGCAACATGGCTCCCGACTCTGACATATTCACCTTTTTTTCTGAAACGACCAGCAATGTTGTCATCAATACCACCAATAAGCATTTGGTGAAGGAAAAGGATTATTTTTTCTGTAATTTCTGTGTTTTTTAAATTTTTCTTAATATAATCAATAACGCGAGCTAAATTTTTCGCTTCGAAAACTTCACGCAAAGAAACGTTGCGAGAGATTTCCATTTCCATAAGGATTTTTTCTGTTTCTTTGAGGGTAAGAGTAGAATTTTCAATAGCATTTGAATTATACACGCTCTCTGGTATTTCTGCTTCATCTATTATATTCAAAAGAGACTCTTTGCCTTTACGCAAAGAATTATATTCTTTTTGAAGGATTTCTATCTTTCTTTTATTTGGGTTGTTTGTGGTCATATATAATATTATATATCATTCACGTTTTTTTGTCAATAACCCGTGAATTATCCGTAAAAAAGACCAATATTCACGAATTTTAGTATTCTCTATTCAAATTTTTTAGATTTTTATTTTTAATCCAACTTCTTACGAGTCGGATCTGCAAGAAGGTTAGTCTTTTGTAATCAAGCTATCAGCAAAAACATTACACTGGTGGTCAATACTCTCCTTATTTGCGGCATCATCAACATATTTAACCCCATCGATTAACAAATAATTCAATAAATTAAATTCCTTAATTGTAAATACTCGCTTCAAATAATCTGCTGCATTACCCAAAGATTCTTCAGCTTCCTCTCCTTTTAATTGTCCTGTTAATATAAAAGCAATTTTTTACCTTTTAGCTCATTCTCTATGGGATTTAGTCTCACAATAAAATTAAGCAATTGAGGTGAAATCATATCATAATAAACGGGCGAAGCAACGATAATAATGTCCGCTTGTTTTAATTTATCGCAGGCCTCTCTCATGTCGTTTTTTGTCTTACAAGGAGCTTTTCCGCCCGAACAAACTAAACAACCATCACATAATTGAATATTTTTCTCTCTAATCAAAATTAAATCTGTTTTTGCTTCTTTTTCCTTAAATTTGCTCAAAATATTACGAAGCACAAATTCGCTATTTCCTTTTCTGGGGCTTCCACAAATACCAAGAATTTTCATATTTTTTATTTTTTAACTTTAAATATTTTTCCATGCCCTGGGATGATATAATCAGCTAATTCCAAAACTTTCTCTCTGCTTTTTTTTAATGCCTGGGCATCTTTTAAATAAGGGTCTTTATGTTCTAATAAGCTTAATTTATCAGTTTTTTGTTCTTCGTCATCTGTCCACCAAAATACATCGCCAGCTATCATTACTTTGCCCAAATCTTCTGTATCTACCAAAACAGAACAATGAAACTGGTCATGACCTGGTGTTTTGATAATTTGAATTTCAGTATTTGGAACTTTTCCCCCATGTTCACCTATGTTTCCGTCAAAAGAATAAATCTCATTGTTGTCTAAAATTTTAGCGTTTTCAAAAATACCAGCCAAAAGAGAATGGTCCAAGTGGGTGTGAGTTAAAATTACATAATCAATTTGATTTAGAGATAAATTTTCTTCGCTTAGAGCAGACACCAATAACTTTCTGTCCATTCCCGGGTCAACAATTATATTCAAATCAGCATCTTGGATTAATGTAGTAGTTGAAGAGGCAAACTCTTTTCCGTCAATTTCTTTTACATAACCTCTAATCAATATTTTTATTTTTGCCATAAAGCTTTATTAATTTTTTAATTAAATTTTATGTTTTTTGTTTTTGTCTATTTTTATTTCCGTTCAAGTTTAGCTTGGGTATTATGAATATATTTCTCTATTAAATTAACCTTTTCTTGATCTGATTTTTTCTTTTCCTGCTGACGATATTCATCCTGAACCATAAATTTATAGGCAGCAAGATAATTTTCAATAGAAAGTTCTTTAAATTTAATGTCATTAATACTATGCACTGTCAAACTATCTGGGTATAGATTGATTCGTCTGATTAAATCATTTTGTTCTAAAAAAGCAATCGTTCCTAAATCACGAATGAATTCATGCTTGTGTTCATTTCCTAATTTAAATCCTATTTTCTCCATCACACTTACTAGTTCGTTCCATTTTTCGTTAACAAATTCATTGGGAATTAATATATCAATATCCTCGCATTTACCACGCTCTCCTATTATTCTATAAAGCCCTAAAGACCCATAAACAATTGGAGTAATGTCTAAAAAATGATTTAAATTTTTGGCAATTTCTAAAAAAATTTCAAATTTTTTCTTATTTATCTTCATGTTCATAATTTCAAATTCTCTTTCAATTCAACTGCTCTATTGATAATACAATCACCAATTTTTCCCCAATCAAAATATTTTTTGTAATCTAGGGGGTCTATAAGCTTAATCTCTGTAACAGAACCATCTGGGTCTGAAAAAAAAGGTCCAATTGGCTTAACAATACAGCATGAACGTAATTGATATAACATTTCTGCGCCATTTGAGCTTATGACTTCTTGATAACCAATTGGCACAGCTTTTAAAACTTCCATGTTTGACTCTTCTGAAACCTCCCTAACTAAAGTTTGTTTTAATGTTTCACCCGGCTCAACTGTTCCTCCGATTAAACTCCATGTCTGTTTTTTCCCATTAAACCCTATAACTAATTTATTGTTATAAAAGCAAACGCCGTAGATTTGCCGACATTTTTCTTTCGGCAAATCAGAGAAAGAATCTGTGTTGGTATATCTCAATTCATAGGTTTTGCCACCCCAAACTATTTTCGAACAAATCATCATAAATTATTTAAATCAAATTTTATATTTTTATTTTTAATCTAACTTCCTCGCAGGTCGGACCTAGACTAGTGGGCAATTCTTCTTTCTAAAAATTTTATATAATATTCTTTTGGCTTTGAATATTCTTCTTTTAATTTAAAAAATTCGGCATCTGTTTCTGATACTCTCTTTAAATTTTTGTCACTCAAGAATAATGGGTCTACGACTCGAGATTTACATAAAGCATGCAAATCATAATCTTTCTGCGCGGAAGATATAAATTTAAATCTATTATTAGCTTTATCAATTAATAGCATTAATTCATTGCTTTTGTTTGGCACAGATTTTATTTTGTCCCAAACTTTATCATCTGTGGTGAACAAATCACTCTTGCTGATTATTTTTGCCTTGAGTGCATATTTCACTAAATCACTTGTAGTCTTAAACATTACCGCCGATTCTATGCCAGACCAAAAATTATTATTTATATCCAAAAATAAATAAGCATATTTCTTGGCCAATTTTTCTTTTTTAAAAACCCAGAAATCATTAATGATTGTAAGGTCATCTATAAATTTTTGAACTTCTTCTCTGTTAATCTTGTCGATTAATTTTGGTTCTCTTAAAAAATAATCTATTCTGTCTGCGCATAGATCTGGCAATTCTCTTTCTTGCAATGGAAATTTTGAATCATCCAAAATGTCTTTATAGTCAATGTCATATTTTTTTAGAATTCCAGGGATTTCTGATCCTTCAATAAACTGTTTAAAACAATTGTCTTGGAAATTTTGTTTTTCTCCAGAACCATCACTATAAATATAATCTGCCACATGAGAAAAAACAGTATGAGAAACATCGTGAAGTAACCCGAAGATTTGTTCCAATAATGGGGCTTTAAATTTTTTAAGCAAAATAAAAACTCCAAGCGAATGTTCAAATCTACTAAAAGCAATTCCTGGAAAATATGGCTCAATATGGCCGTGTTGTTCTACGCCCTTCATTCTCTGCATACACGGAGACTCAATTAAAGCTAAAATAACCGGTTCGTTTATTTCAACTGTACCATAAATTCTATCTTGATAGTTCATATAATATCATAATTTTATGTTCAACCAAATTTTATATTTTTATTTTTAATCTTCTAAAAAAATTTTAAGCATTTCTTCTAATTCCTCTGATTGTAAATCTTTGAAAACATCCTTTTCAAAAATCTGACTTTTTTCATACAACTCGTCAAAATTTTCTCTGGGTTGAAGATGAATATGTAAATGATTTATCTTGAGATTATCCTGTTTCTGAAAGGGCCTATAATGCTGCCTTATATCACACCCGGGGGCAATTCTGCTTAAAATCTTTTCCTGAAATTCTACAATCATTTCAAACAATTCTTTCCTTTCCTTTTCGTCTAGGTCAGAAATCTTTTCAACATGTCTTTTGGGGACAACCAAAAGATGTCCTGGCATTAAACGAGGATTACTAAAAATAACTCTGGTAAAATTTCCATCTTTTAAAATCCGAGTTTTTTCTAAATTGATGTTACAAAAAGGACATTCCATAATTTTATTATTCATACTTCATCGCAGGTCGGACCTGTTAGGAAGTTAAATCTTGTGGTGGAAATAAATCTTGTATTTTATGCAGATTTCTTGTTAAGCAAACCAATTATGATCATTACTAATCCTCCAGCTACCCAAATAGCTAATTCAATTCCTGAATGAAGAAATATTCCGACAAAAAGCCAGATAATTCCAATACCTATGTGAATTTGATAAGGAAATTTATTTTTCATAATTAAAATACATTAATGTTTATAAAATAGGATTTAATTTCAAGGTTCTGCGAACATAGTGAGCAGGTTCTTATAATTTTTTAAATTAAATTACAAATTAAACCTTAAATTCTTATTTTTAATCAATGCCTTGACTTTGTTTCCTCTAAGATAATCTTGTCTCTAAAACACCCCCTTTCTTTAGCCTTTTTCTTTCGAGTTTGTTCAAGTTTGTTTTTGTCAATTTTGTATAAATCGCATAACGCATAAATCACTTCAAGAATATCAGCTAGTTCCTCTATATTTGAATCTTCAAAAAATTCGTTAATCTCTTCCTGAAGTTTTCTTTTCAATTTTTTTTGATATTCATCGTCTGAGGCGATATGAGTAATTAAAGATGAACCACTATCTTTAATAATCTGAGGAATTCTGTCTCTAACTAATTTATCGTATTTCATAATAATTGAATTATGTTAAATATTCAAACTAAACTTTAAATTTTTATTTTTATTCAACTTCCTCGCAGGTCGGACCTGTTAGGAAGTTAAATCTTGTGGATCTGAGTCAGGAAGATTTGATTTTACAATAATAGACTTTGCCTGAATCTCCTTTATTTTCATTTTTCTGTATTCCCCATAAACTTAAAGCGTGGAATTTCTTTCCCGTCTTTATTAACATTTTCAAGGAACATTTTTTTTGGTCTTACCCACATAGTATTTGCATGTTTTCCTTTTACAGAATCAGGGTGAATATATACTACCATCTCTTCCATTGTTTCACTATGCAATGCAATCCCAATTACTTCAACAATCATTCCTTTAAAATGTTCATATTTTCCTAGTTTTATATCCATATATTATATTTAATCAAATTTTAAAATTTTTATTTTTGGTTAATTTTTGCTCAGTCATGTTGGCTTGGCGAAATCAACACATAATCTAACACTTCGCGCAAACCTCTCATCATATTATCCATATTGTAAATATCTTTATATGAAGCCCATTTAAAATCTATGGCTTCTTCTTGGCGGAGTTTGGGTTTAAATATATCGAAAACAAATACTTTATAAACATAACACTCTGCTAGCATATTATTATGCTGAGCATCGCATTTACCGATATATTTAAAATCTTTCTTGGGAACCCTAACATTAACCTCTTCCATAACCTCTCTCTGAACTGCGCAGAGAGGTTTTTCATTTTTTTCGATTTTACCACCGGCAAGACCCCATTTATTGCCTTGATAAACCAGAGGATTTCGTTTAAGTATTAAAACCCTCTCGTCCGGTGTTTCAAAAAAACATAAGGCAATTTTAACCAAAGGTAAATTATTCATATTCAAATTTAATTATTATTTTTGGTTAAACTCAAAATTCCAAAAATTTAGGCTTCCTTTTGCGGGAATTGGTTTTATTCTTTTAACATCTTTTAACACAAAACCATAATTACCCCAAATTTCATCAGCTAAATGAAGGCTTTCGTCCTTTTGGTGTTCTTCGGAGCTTTCATATTTTTTGACATCCACTAAATTAGCCTTTCCGACTATACAACCGCAAGGTAAATCTTTAAAACCAAATTTTTCCATTGATTTCTGGTCAGGTACTTTGGAAGCATGAATCAAAAATTCTCCCCGAAAGTGGGTGTTCCACCTCCTTAAATCTATCTTTTTTCTGCCTTGGAGAATTAATTCCGCAAAGGGTTGTTTGAGGGATAATGCTTTCATGGGTTAATTATAGCAAAATTTTCGCAATAAAAAAACTCCTTGTTGGGGAGTTTTAATTTTGGGTTTTATTTTTAATCAATTTTTTGGCTTAAAATAGAGGATACAAAATATGGTGACTGTCCACCCTTTTGAAAACAAAAATTAACTTGTATGGTTGAGTCCTGAAAGTTTTTTAAACTCCTTATCTTTTTCAACTACGTCTGGACTAACTTCTAATGCCATTTGGTTTATGCCAATGAGTTTAATGTTGTCTAATTTTCTTACTCTTGATAATGCAACATAACCCATGCCACGTTCAAAAGATTTTGACAAATCAATTTCAGCTGCATCTAGACTCATCCCCTGACTTTTATGGATTGTAATCGCCCATGCTAAACGTAAAGGAATTTGTCTAATGCTAGCAACAACTTTATCATATTCTTCCATATTCCAAATTGCTGGCAAAACTGTAATTTCACGATTTGACGTTGTTCTAATAATTGGATATTTATCCTCATTATAACCAATGACTATGCCAAGTGTGCCATTAACATAACCTGCCTCAAAATTATTTTTAACAAACATTACAATCGCCCCAATTTTTAATTTTAATTTATCAGGAGATAAACAATTTTTTCTCAATAAATCAACTAAATTTTTGGGACCATGACTAATCATGCAATGAATGATTTCTTTTTGCAAAATTTTTGACAATTCATAATTATTAATTCTGTCAACACTAAAATTATGCGTATATAATTGAGTAGGCTTAATTGAAAGTTGTATTGGTCTATGTAATCGCGTTTTTAATAAGTCCAATTCTCTTGCGCCTGCTTTATTTTCTCTAATTTTATTTAAAATATTAATAAATTCAGAATCATTTTGTCGAAATTGTTTAGCTAAATAACAAATTTTAATGTCAGTATTTTTCCATATAGACGAGTTATAAGCAAAGTGAGGTTTATTATCTTGACTTACTGGCGGAAGCTGAAAAAAATCACCACACATTATTACTTGTATCCCGCCAAAAGGCAAAAATGGGTTCTTAACTTTTTTACAAATTCTGTCAACAAGGTCAAGTCTATCTGCGTCTAACATCGATATTTCGTCAATAATTAAAATTTCTGTTTCTTTAATTCTTTTGTTTAACCTTTTATTCCTAACGAGCTTTTTCATTAATTTCTCGTTTATTTCTTTTTTAATACCAATGCCAGACCAGGAATGAATCGTTCTACCATTAAGATGGGTGGATGCAATTCCGGTAGAAGCCGTCACAGCAACTTTAATCTTAAGCTTTTTCAGATACGAAATAAATTTATTTAATAAAAAAGTTTTACCGGTTCCAGCAGAACCGGTTAAAAAAATATTTTTTCCTGACTTTAAAATTTTAAGCGCTTGTTGTTGGGTCATTTATTTTTATTCTTTTACCAAGATACTTCTTCAATTTTTAAATCTTTCTCTTTAATTTTATCTTTCTCTGGACATATATTCTTATACTCGCACCATGGGCACAGGGTATTAATTTGAGGCAAAAAATCAGTATTATTCTTGGCTTCCCTTATAACCTTAATAATTTCATTTTCTACTTCTTTTAGTTCGTCCTTAGTCCATATTATGTCATAAACCTTTGAATATTTGATATAAATTAGCCCCACTCTAATCTTTTCGGCAAAAGGATTAAGTTTTGAGGCAATAATAGCATAAATAGGAATCTGAAGATCTTCTTTTATTATCTCTCCAATAGTATCATGAAAAGGCAATTTTCCTGTCTTATAATCCCATACTGAAATTGATGAGTCCGAACTCTGATCAATTCTATCTATTCGTCCAGCTATCATAAATTCGCCTATACTGCATTGCATCCAGTCCTCTAAAGATAACGGAACTATTGATAAATCAGCTTTTGAAATATAGTTTTTAAGCATGGCAATTGACTTTAACCCAAATGCCTTTTCTTGCTCTGTTGATCCAAATAACTTCTTTCTTCCTTTAGCATTCCAGCAAGCGCTACTCCAACTACTCTTGCATACTCTGGCCCATAGATGTCTTATCATCTGTCCAATATCTTGACTTTTTCTTTCATTAATTGGAATTTTTTTAATATCAAAAAAATTTTCAAGAGCCAAATGAATTACTTTGCCAACAAAACTTTCAGGATTTTCAATAAATTCTGCTTTTACGTCCCTGTCGTTATGACATTTAAATCTAAAAGGACATTGAATGTATTTATTCAACGCGCTTGGAAATATTTTTTCTGGGAATACATATGCCATAATCCTATATATTAAATTTTACTTAATTTTTGCCAAAATCGTGCCATTTTTGAAAAATCGGCTTAAAACTAACAACTGATGCGGGTTTCAGAAGGTCAATTTAGGGGGCCAGACCCCATTTTTTAAATTAATAACAATTTTCTAGATTTACTTTTATTTTTTCCATATTATTTCGGCTCATCTTTTATCTTTTTCTCAACCATTTTTTGCACATCTTTGATAGCATCCAAATATGCTTCTTCTACTGGCGAGAACGTCTTGGCTTGATACTTTATGTATTCAGTGTGCGCTTTCTCAACGGCTTTTCCGTGGCTCATTTTTCCTGCATCTTTCAGCACTCCCTTGCCGTACATTCCGGCAAATTTATCTAACTCTAAAATCCAATCTTTCATGTGCATCGGTGTACGGCCTTGTGCTTTGATTTCTGCTAGATCAAAAAAGGCAGAGACAAGACGGTTGAGGCGAAAGAGTTCGTCTTCATTTAAATAGTTTTTGGCTGTAGAAACTTCTGATCGTACAGGCAAAGCTCCTGCAAAGGTCGTGAGTCCCATGAAATCTTTTCCAGAATCAGCTCGGTTATGAATCAGCTCAGCTGCAGTCTGCTCATTGGTGGCGTAGTGAAGTTTATTTTGCACAGTTTTGAAGAATGTGACTGTTTCTGTACTCTTCGGATCATAATCAATACTCGTCGCATATAGATCTAACACCTGACGATAGAGAGCTTTTTCGCTACTACGGATATCACGGATGCGTTCCAAAAGTTCTTTCCAATAGGTGCCACCGCCTGAACCCTTGAGACGATCATCATCCATAGTAAACCCTTTGACGATATACTCGCGCAGTCGTGCTGTTGCCCACCTGCGAAATTGGGTACCTTGCTGAGATTTTACTCTATATCCGACGGAAATGATCACATCGAGATTATAGTAATTGGTAGGTTTGGTAGAAAAATCGGTATTTCCGATTTTTCTAATAGAATCAACCTCTGCCAGTTCATTTTCACTATAAATATTCAGGATGTGCTCATTTATGGTTGAGCGACTTTTGTCAAACAATTCTGCCATCTGGTCAATAGTGAGCCAGACGGTTTCATTTTTGATACGCACCTCAATCCTCGGCTGACCAGAGGCGCCTTCGTAGATAATAATGGATTTTTTTGGTTCTTCTTTTTTAATACTCTCAAAATTCTTATTAGGAGAAGATGGTGTTATTTTATTAGTCATAAATTTATTTAAAAATAAATTATATTTAAATGCTATCAAAATCGTGCCATTTCTGAAAAAGCAGCTTAAAACTCACAACTGATGCGAGTTTCAGAGGGTCAATTTGTGGGGACAGTCCCCATTTTTTTATTTATAATTAGTTCTCTCTAGTTGTTCTGTTTTTTATATTAATTATTATATCAAATTAAAACCAAATAGACTATTTCGTATTTAGGCACTTAAGATATCTATTACCTTGCCGTTGATAATAAAATCATCGGATGGGGTTAGATAAATTGGCTGATGTCTTTTGTTTGTTGATTCTGGAAACAAACCAATCATTTTTTGGCTTATCTTTTTGAATAACTTTACTGTAGCTAGGCCGTCAATGACAGTTAAAACTCTATCGCCATTCTTAAAATCTTTGACTTTATGGTCAACAAGTATTAAATCATCTTCTTTAATCTTCTTTCCATTTATCTTAGATAGATTCATAGAATCACCAAAAACCCTCACAGCAAATACTTCTTTATTTCTTAACAATGCTTTAGAAACTTTTAAATATCCTTCTATATTTTGTTCGGCAAAAAAAGTTGGGCTACCAGCATTGGCCATACCCAAAACAGGAACATCAATGAAGCTCTTCTTGGCATAATTCTTTAATTCAATACCTTTGCTTTTAGAAGATCTCTTGATAAATCCTTTTTCTTCTAAAGCATTGAGGTATAGAAATACACTTCTTAAACTCTTGAATTTTAATCCTAATTTAGTATTCTCGTCTTTTAGTTCTCTTATTGTTGGCATTTTCCCATTTTCAGAGAAAAACTTTTTAATAGCTTGTAATACTATTTTTTGCTTTGGAGTTAATGTTTTCATATAATTTTATTGTTTACTTAACTTTCATATTATACTGCAACGATATATGATGGCAAGTGGAAAACTGTGGATAAAAAAATGCCCTTAGGTTATAAGGTCATTTTCTTTGTTTCTAAATATTCTTTTTATTTACAACCCTCAGCTTTTTTGAAGCCGTGTGAGAGGGCTTCGGCTTCATCGCAGAAATACATATCGCCTTTTGCGAAGTCAATTTTTACTCTTTGATAATCAGCGCAACCCGGGAGGAAATATACTTTCCCGTACCCGCTCTTAGAAATATTTCCTTTTATAACGCAAGTAGGGTCTGGAGGAAAATTATTTGTCTCAAATCTCTCCATTTCTAATTCTAATTCTTCTTCACAATCAGACCACATTCCCTTCCTCATGGTTACGGCTTCATTCCTTCCATGCATTAAAATATCCCTGTATCTTTTATTTTGAGACACTTCATATATATCAGCAAATCCTTGTTCTAACATATAGTCATTAACAAAAGTATCGTCCATTGTGTCTTCTTGTGGTAAAAATACATAACGGAGCAATCTGCCAAAATTATCTGCGCCAGAGATATCCTTTTCTAAACGCACATATTCTCCTTCTATTAAATTACTTAAAGCTTCTTTTGATTCCGTAAAGTAGCATTCGCCTGCCTCTGGAGCCTCTATTTCTAAAAGACGAACTCTATCGGAGCCATTAATTTCAATTGTATCACCATCAATTACCTGTGTTACCAAATAAAGCCTATCTTTGGAATCATCAAAAACAAGAGTATCGCCAGAAGAATCAGAAGAATTGAACAAATCACTACTCAAAAAACCAGCCAGAAAGACAAGGATTATGATTAGTGCTCGTCTTATTTGCGATTTTGTGTTTCTTTTTTTAATTTCTGCCATATTTTATTTAAAAATTATTTGTTTAATTTTTTTGGTTTTTTGAGACTTTTTCTGTCATCTGATTTTAACTTTCTTTCAACCTTTTTAATATCTTCTTCTGCTGGCAATCGCTCTGGATGAATTCCTCTTTTAATAAGCGTTTCTCTAACGCTTCTGTTGCTCTCAACGTGTTCGTCTGAAATACACTGTTCAGTGTCTAATCCTTTTTTATTAGTATTGAAAATAGTAATCTCGGTTGCAAAATCTTTTGCTTTTAAAATAATTGTTGGCTGAAAATCAGCCAAAGCTCTACCTTTCGGCACGCCTAAATGGTTTTTCATTTCTTGGGTAGTATGATTGAATAAAGCTTTGTCGCCTTTGCTTCTTATTAAACCAAAATTTTTTGTACTATTGGTTTGTTGAAAAATAATTCTTGATAATTGTTTTTCCGTCTTTGAAAGTTTTTTTCTAGCTCGCAGTCTTTCTAACACCTGAATCCTTTTTTCAATTGCCTCAAATTTTCTTGTTTGTATTGCAAAATATGTTTGTGCGAAAGCAATTTCTTTCTTAGAGGAATCGCCGTTCTGAGCGATTAAATAGCAAGCATATCTTGTCAACATTATATCTGGCACAATTTTTTCTGCAGTTTTAGGCATTTTTATCGTTTTCCCGACATCGGCAAAATGATCAGAGACATTATTGTTAGATAATTCGCAAGATATCCTTGCTTTAGAAATAACCTTTAAAAAATTATCCCATTTAATATAACCAAGCAAATGTTGTAAATCTCTGGCTAACCAAAATTCTATACCATTTTTTGTTTTATGGGCGTAAAATTCAAAATCTTTAGTTAATGATTTGATAATTTCTCGTTTCATAATATTTTTTAATTAAAATAATTTCTTTTGGGGAGAGGCTTTTTTATTTTTTAGACCTGTAACTCTAATTCTTCCGTATACTCCGTCATAACCTTCTTCTTTAATTATCTCTCCTTTTCTCATTTTAATGATAGACAAAGCTAATTCGGGAGAAGATATTTTTTCTAATTCTTTTTGAGAGAGATGAAGCAAGATATTAAATTCATTCTTTCCTTTAGAAATCAAAGAGTCATATTCTTTTTGAACTGTCTTAGATTTAGGTCCTACTCCTTTTATTTCAGAAATCAATTCAGGCAAAGGAATAATACTCTTAAATGGTATAGCTTTAGGCGGAATAAATCCTACGGGACGGTCAGCAAGCTCATTAACTCTATGCAAAACTCCAATAGTTAGAGGGCGATGACATTTGGGACAAATATTTTTATTTTTTACAGATTCTTGAGGTGTCATTTTTACATCACAAGCCCGATGTCCATCCAAATGATATTTCCCTTCCTCTGGATAAAATTCAATGGTATATTCTAATCCTTTCTTGGTTTTAATCGCATTAGTTAAATTAGAATAAGTTAATTTTTTTAAATTAAAAACATTAGCTTCTCTTCCTAAATTTCGAGGACTATGTGCATCAGAATTACTGAGTAAAGTATATTTATCTAAAGCCGATAAACGCCAATTCATAGCTGGGTCTGAGCTTAAACCCGTTTCCATGGTATAAACCTTAGAACTCATTTTTCCAAAGCATTCTTCTACTGTATCAAATCCTGACTTTGCGCCAAATAGAGAAAACCAAGGGGTCCAAATATGCGCACAAATTAAAAAACATTTCGGAGAAATGTCAAAAATAATCTTAGTTAATTCTTCAGCATCAACACCTAATATTGGTCGGCCATCTGATCTTATATTAAACCTTTTGTCTAATGTTTTATTAATTTTTTCAACTATTTCTAAACTTGGGGCCAAAAATACTAAATGAATACGACGGCATCTACCATTTTTTGTGTAGATACAAGATAATTCAGAAGTTAGTATAAAATTAGTTAGATATTTACTTTTTTTTACTTGATAAATTCCTTCTGCTACTAAATGTAATTTACTTTTTAATTCTTTAAACCAAGAAGGATGAGTAAAATCTCCAGTACCCAAAACCTGAATTCCTTTAATTTGAGCCTCTTTATCTAAATGTTCTAAATCCATCTTTGGAGATGTGGCTCTAGAATATTTAGAATGAATATGTAGATCGGTTATATAATACATACATTTATATTAAGAACCCTTTGCTTCACTCAGGAACCTTGTAATTAAATATTATTGTATAAAAAAATTAAAGTATTTTAATTATAACAAAAAAACCACTAAATAAATAGTGGTTTTTTTAATGAGAACAACAGGATTCTGGCAATTACCTACTCTCGCCCAAAGGACTACCATTGGCCCTAGGGAGCTTAACTGCCGTGTTCGGGATGGGAACGGGTGTTACCTCCCCGGTAGAATCACCAGAATTCTATTGTCCTCACACAAAGGATTATGAACTAAATGATAAATTAGAGAATTGATGACTGATTAGTACTCCTCAGCTAAACCCATTACTGGGCTTATACTTAGAGCCTATATACCCGGTGTTCTCCCGGGAGTCTAAGAAACTTAATCTTGAGGACGGCTTCACGCTTATATGCTTTCAGCGTTTATCCAAACCGAACGTAGCTACCCAGCAATGCCCTTGGCAGGACAACTGGTACACTAGAGGTTCGTCCTTCAAGGTCCTCTCGTACTATTGAAGGGCCCCCTCAAGTTTCAACGCGCACAGTAGATAGAGACCGAACTGTCTCACGACGTTCTGAACCCAGCTCGCGTACCGCTTTAATTGGCGAACAGCCAAACCCTTGGGAGTTGCTTCACCCCCAGGATGCGATGAGCCGACATCGAGGTGTCGAACTTCGCCGTCGATATGAACTCTCAGGCGAAACTAACCTGTTATCCCCGGAGTAGCTTTTATCCGTTAATCTTCTCCGCTCCTATAAGCAAGAGTCGGTTCACTAAGTTCGAGTTTCCTCTCGGCGCGACTTGTAAGTCTTGCCGTCAAGCTGGCTTGTGCCTTTACACGTCCAGCGCGATTTCCATCCGCGCTAAGCCAACCTTTAAACGCCTCCGTTACCTTTTGGGAGGCATCCGCCCCAGACAAACTAACCACCAGATACTGTCTCCCTCTAAAAGAGGGATTAAGGATCAAAAATATATAAGGGTGGTATCTCACTGGTGCTCCGAAGAGCTCCCACCTATTACTGAACAGATATACCCCTAATCCAATATCAAGCTTTAGTAAAGCTTCACGGGGTCTTTTCGTCTAACTGTGCGTAGAGCGCATCTTCACGCCCATTGCAATTTCATCGAGTCCCTCGTTGAGACAGTTGCCAAGTCGTTATGCCATTCATGCAGGTCGTAACTTACACGACAAGGAATTTCGTTACCTTAGGACGGTTATAGTTACCGCCGGCGTTCATCAGCGCTTGGATTCAAAGCTCGATCAATACCGAAGTATCAACTTCACCTCTCCTCTTAACGTTCTGACACTGGCCAGGCATCAGCCCCTATATATCACCTTACGGTTTGAGCAGGGACCTATGTTTTTGTTAAACAGTCGCTTGGCGTACTTTAGCTGCGCCCCCTCTGTCCGAAAACAGAGAGAGAGTCCTTATTCCGAAGTTTCGGACGCTTTTTTGCCGAGTTCCTTAACGAGGGTTCTCTCGTCCACCTGAGGATACTCTCCTCACCCACCTGTGTCGGTTTGCGGTACGGGTAATATTAGCTTAGCCTTAGAAACTTTTCTTGGCTTCCACTCCCTTCAAATCTCCCCTTGCGAGGATTTTATTCGTAGCAGGCATTACATCTTCCGGATTTACCTAGAAGACCCGCCCAACTACTTAAACGCGTATAGCCAGAACACGCTTGAAGCTTGCAGAAGCGTCATTCCATCAGATACTAATATTAGAGACGGAATATTAACCGTCTGTCCATTATCTTTACCTTTCGGCAAAGACTTAGGGCCGCCTAACCCTGGGTTGACAATCAGTGCCCAGGAAACCTTGGGTTTGCGGTGGTTCGGATTCTCACCGAACTTTTTACTACTTATGCCAACATTCTCTCTTCTTTGCGCTCCACCAAACCTTACAGTTTGACTTCACTGCACAAAGAATGCTCCCCTACCACGCCAATGTAAAAAACATTGACGTTCTCATCTTCGGTATTGAATTTAGCCCCGGTACATTTTCGGCGCAAGACAACTTGATCAGTGAGCTGTTACGCTTTCTTTAAAGGATGGCTGCTTCTAAGCCAACCTCCTGATTGTCCAAGTCATTTCACCACCTTTTACACTTAATTCTCAGCCAATAAAGGCTGATCCGTCTGAGACGGAAAATTTAGGGACCTTAGATTGAGATCTGGGCTGTTTCCCTTTCGACTGATGGAGCTTAGCCCCCATAGTCTGACTCCGCTCTATTTTGGCTCTGGTATTCGGAGTTTGATTGAATGAAGTAGGATTACTCCACCCTCACTCATCCAGTAGCTCTACCCCCAGAGAGTAAAGAACGGGCTAGCCCTAAAGCTATTTCGGGGAGAACCAGCTATCACTGAGTTCGATTGGCTTTTTACCCCTATCCACAGCTCATCCCATGATGTTGTACGGTCAACGGGTTCGGGCCTCCTCTGTCAATTAAGACAGACTCACCCTGGCCATGGATAGCTCACTCAGTTTCGGGTCTTTCCCATCATATTAATAGTTCGCACTTTTAATACTCGCTTTCGCTTCGGCTTCGTCTATATTTAGACTTAACCAAACATGATAAGAAAACTCGTTGGCTCATTCTTCAATAGGAACGCCATCACCCTTCGACAAGCTCAGGGCTCTGACTCATTGTTAGCATACGGTTTCAGGTACTTTTCATCGCCCTAACCGGGCTACTTTTCACCTTTCCCTCACGGTACTAGTTCACTATCGATCACCAAAAGTATTTAGTCTTAGGCGATAGTCCGCCTTGATTCATGCCAAATTTCACGAGTTTGGCATTACTCGGGTATAATTAATTATTAAAATTTAAATTTCTTTAACCTACGGGACTTTCACCCTCTATGGTTAGCAATTCCATGCTATTGAAATAAAAATTTAAATCCCAACTTTGCTCAGTAAAAAACAAAACATTAACTACCCCACAACGCTTTATAGAATATTTTAGCTTTACTACCTTACATTAGATAAAAGAAATATCCGAAGATAAGACTCCTATAAAATTAAGATTCTATAAAGTTTAGACTCTTTCCCTTTCGCTCGCCGCTACTTAGGAAATCGCGAGTAAAATTAAAATTTTACTATTTCGCTCTCTTTTCCTCCGGGTACTGAGATGTTTCACTTCCCCGGGTACCCCACTTAATTTACATTAAGTTAATTCGTCTTCAACGAATTGGGTTTCCCCATTCGGAAATCCTCGGATCAAAGGTTGCTTGCCACCTTCCCGAGGCTTATCGCAGGCTGCTACGTCCTTCATCGGCTTTTGGTGTCTAGGCATCCACCATATGCTCTAATTAATTCTCTAATTCATCATTTAATTCATAATATAAATATAAATTAAATAATATTTTGTTGGCGTGTGTTTACCTTATTAAATACACTCAAAATGAGATTGTATAATAAGATTAAGATGCTCTACACTAACTTATTCAATTTTCAAAGAGCAATTAAAAAAACCGCCTATCGGCGGCTGAGCTTTGGTTTAAAATAACCAAAAAAATTAACCGTCCGATTGAATAGAAATATGTTTAATAGTTTTTACTAAAATAAACATTTCAAAAATAGTTCTTTGAAATTAAATTACCTTTTTATTGCACAGTGATAATTCAATTTCCGATTTTTTTAATTAGTTTTATTATAAATGAAAATCTTAATTAGTCAATTGTGGATAAGTCCTAAGAATTTGAAAGACAAACTTTAATAAAAGCTGCGAACAAAGGATGCGGATTCATAAATCTAGACTTATATTCAGGATGAAACTGAGTAGCTATGAAAAATGGATGTTTTGGAATCTCAACAATCTCCACTAGTTTATTGTCAGGAGAAAAACCACTAACCACCAAGCCTTTATCCTCCATAATCTCTCTATATTCATTATTAAATTCATAACGATGACGATGTCTTTCTGAAATTTTACTTTTTTTATAAATTTTAGCTACCCTACTGTTCTTCTTTAAACAACAAGGATAAGCTCCTAATCTAATAGTCCCTCCGTATTGTTTATGGGCGATTTTGGCTTTTTGGTCTGGCATAAGATGAATAACCTTGCACTTAGAGCGAGAGTTAATCTCTTCTGAAGTAGCGTCCTCTAAGCGACAAACATTTCTAGCGAATTCAATAACTGCCATTTGCATACCATAACAAAGACCAAAGCAAGGTTTTTTATTTTTTCGGCAATATTGAATAGCCTTAATCATTCCTTCAGTCCCTCTTTTGCCCCAACCCTGAGTAACAATTAATCCGGCTACTTTTCTTAAATCCCCTACGCCATGTTTCTCTATTTTCTGACTATCTATCCAATGAAAGACTGGACGACAATTGTTGAACCAACAGCCATGCTTTACCGCTTCAATCACAGAAATGTAAGAATCAGCTAAAGTAAATTTTCCTGTTTTAAAATATTTACCAATCAATCCAATATGAACCGTACGACTGGTTTTATTAATAATTTTAGCTGCTCGGGACCAATCTTGAAGGTTAGTTTTACGAATACCTAATTTTAATTTCTTTAAAATTTTCTCGCCCAATTTATCATTCTCAAAATTCAATGGAATGTCATAAATGGATTCTACATCAGGAGCGGAAATGATATCTGTTTGGCTAATATTACAAAAGGTGGAAATTTTTTCTTTACGAATACCGTCCAGCGGGCTAGATGACCTGGCCAAAATAAAATCAGGTTGAATTCCGGCTGAATTCAAGGTACGAACAGAATATTGCGTAGGTTTGGTTTTCATTTCGCCAATTTTGGCAGGAACAGGCAAATAACTAAGCATAACAAAAAGAACATGATTGGGTTTTTCTAATTTCATCATTCTGGCTGCTTCCAAAAATACAGCGTTCTGATATTCACCGATTGTCCCGCCAACTTCTATTAAGACTATTTCAGCATTAGCGTTACACCCTGCTTTCTTGATGCGACTAATGACTTCATTTGGAATATCAGGAATAACTTCTACGCACCGGCCCTTATAATCCAAATTTCTTTCTTTTTGAATAACTGTATTGTAAACGCTCCCTGTTGTCATATAATTCAAACTGGAAATATTTTGATTTAAAAATCTCTCATAATTACCGATGTCTTGATCTGTTTCTAATCCATCCTCAGTAACAAAAACTTCGCCATGTTCTATAGGATTCATGGTCCCGGCGTCGACATTAATATAAGGGTCAATTTTTATGGCTGTGACACAATAACCCTTGCTTTGTAAAATTTTGCCGATTGAAGCAGTAGCAATGCCCTTGCCCAAACCTGACATTACGCCCCCGGTTATAAAAATATATTTTGTCATAGATTAATTGTTAATTGTTAAAAAAAAGAAATAAGAAACAAATTAATGTTCCAATGCTTGCCCCGTGGGAGCGTAGCGACTTTACGGGGTTCCAATAATTTATCTAATATCTTCCTTTTTTTCTTTTAAAAAGTATCTCCATTGTTCTAAAAATTCTACAAAAATTAAGAAAGGGGTATCAATTAAAACATTGAAGGCTACTCCCAAAATATTAATTTTTTTCCAGCGAGCTAATAACCATTTTCCTAAACGGATTACAGGCAAAGAAAATATATCTATAATAACCTGAAAAAAACTTTCTTTCTTGTCGGTAACATGTAACTCCCTAGACCTTTTTCTAATTTTTGTTCCCGTAAAAGCAATTAAAGAAGTAAACATTATTAATAAAAAATAAGAAAGGGGTGGGTAATGTAATTTGTATAAAGAAAAAAGAATGAGCCCAAAACAAACACAAAAACTAATAGCATAAAGCAAATTATTAATCAACCTAAAAATTATATTACCTTTAGGATAAATTTCAACCTCATAACTTTCTTCTGGTTGATCTGCATAAACTATTTTCCGCACCTCTTTGATAACCAATGTTCTATTTTCTTTGCGAGGCATTCTAACAGTAGCAATTAAAAAAAGCATTAAAGATGTTGGTCCCAAAACATCTATCACAGCTGCTATAGGGTTGATATTGCCCATCACGTATTTAGCAAAAGGAAATTCTAAAACATAAAGCGTGAATATGTTCGTCAAAAAGATAGACAAAGTGCTATAAAAAGCTGCTCTGCCTAATCGAGATCGTAGTGTCTTAAAACGTAAAGAATATGCCTTAGAAACTAATTTGTCTAAAATGCTTGGGTCAGAAATTTCGGCTATAATCTCCTGGGGGTTATCAGTTATAATATCATCTAGAAGCAAATAAGGCGTATCATATCTCTCTGCTATTTTATAAAATTTATCCGCCAAAGGATGATCTAATGTTCTCTCAATGTCTTCTAAAATAATACAAATATTTTTGGCAAAATCTTGAATTTGATCTTGAGATGCGCATTCCCAAAAAGGATAAGAACGCTTAATGAGATTATAGCTAATAATTGGCAAATCTAGCTTGAAAAGAGCTTGCTGAGCGGCAACATAAATTTGAGTATTTACTTCTTCTTCGGTAATATTAGTCAATTTCTGCGCTCTTTCCCCAATTTTTATACGCGTCCTCATTATAGTTTCCACAAAATTTAAAAGGGCATTCTGTTTTAAATAAAAATTTGGATCTAAGGTTTCCTCAATTTCACAAGCCGCTATACCTAATATTCCCGTGTAAAGCTCTCCATGATTTTTGTCTTTAATATCTATTTTTTTTAAATTATCTAAAATGAAAATATATTTATTTAAAACGTTTTGAATAACGCCAACTTTTGTTTTCTCAATAGGGGAATTAGAAAAATACCCTCCCCTTACTAACTCAAAAATAAAGGGTTCAGCAATCTGTTGCTCTTTAGTTCTTAAGAGTAGCCTTCTTTTCAAAATTCTCTCAAGAGCTACCCTTCTCATCAAATGCTGCTCTTTCCAATCTACTATTTTCCTTATACGCTCATAAAAGGAAGCTACCTTGCTAGCCACTTCATCAACTTCAATATTAATCGCTTCTGGATCAGGAGTAAGCGATTTTTGCCAAAATTGATAGCCTTGAATTAGTTTCTGTATAGCTGGAGAAATCTCTGACATACATTATGTAATTAATAAACAATAGTTATCTTTTAATGATAATACAATTAAATGATTTGTCAAAAAAATATTTTATGCTAAACTCAATAACATGGAACATTGGAACATTGGAACCCCGTAAAGTCGCTACGCTCCCACGGGGCAGGCATTAGAACAATTTAATAAACTAATAGTTTTAATAAAATATATGATAATTTTAGGTATTGAAACTTCGTGTGATGAAACAGCAGCTTCATTATTAGAGATCAAGGAACAAAAAGATAGACCTTCTTTTAAAATTCTGAGTAAAGTGATTGCCTCTCAAATTCCTATCCACAGCAAATACGGAGGCATTATTCCCGAACTGGCTGCGCGAGAACATATTAAAAAAATAATACCTGTTATTAAAAAATCTCTAACATTAAATCCACATTCAATTGATTTAATCGCTGTCACTGCTGGACCAGGCCTAATAACTTCACTTTTAGTTGGCGTGGAGAGCGCCAAAACATTAGCTTATGCTTGGGGAAAACCGCTGATGCCGATTAACCACCTTCAAGGTCATATTGCTGTTAATTTTATTAATAACCAACCTCAATTTCCAGCTTTAGGGCTAATTGTCTCTGGGGGGCATACTGAATTAGTGCTTATTAAAAAATATAATCAATATAAAAAAATAGGTCAAACCAGGGATGATGCTGCTGGAGAATGTTTTGATAAAGTAGCTAAATTACTCGGCATAGGATATCCCGGCGGTCCAGCAATTGCCAAGTGGGCCAAGCAATCGGCAATTAACAATCGGCAATTAACAATCAATCTTCCTCGGCCTATGTTTAATTCCAATGATTATGATTTTAGTTTTTCGGGCCTAAAAACAGCTGTCCTATATTTAGTAAAAAAACATCCTGATTTCAAAAAAAATAAAGAACTTGTATCACAAATTTGTAGAGAAACACAACAAGCAATTATTGATGTTTTAATTAAAAAAACACTTAAAGCTGCCAGGGAATTTAAAGTTAAATCAATCATTTTGGGTGGAGGAGTGATAGCTAATCAAGAACTGAGAACTCAATTTTCAAAAAAAATAAAAGCATTAAAAAATCCTACCAAATTATTAATTCCGCCTATTAAGCTCTGCCAAGATAATGCAACCATGATTGCCACTGCCGCTTATTTTAAATATATCAATCTAACAACCAAACAAATCAAAAACTTAAAAAATAATTGGAGCAAAATAAAAGCAAATCCTAATTTAGAAATTTAATGGGGTCAGACCCCAATTTTTGGGTCGCTGAAAGCTACTCCTGTCCAGTGTTATAGGACAGTTTTTCAAATTTGTCACGATTTAATGCTGTTTTTCCAAAAATACTAAAACTCCGCCAATAGCGGAGTTTTAAAATTACTCTATCAAAAATTATTTATAAATTGGCTTATTGATTTTATAAAAAATACCTATGGGAATTTTAGAATTTTTCTTTTGATATTGCCATTCGTTTATTTTTCTTAAGGCATATTTTTCAGAGTCCAAGTTACCATTAGGAATTTCGTAAACCTTTTTATTATACAACTCAAAAGTATTGAAAAAGGAAATGCAAGGCTGAAGAATATCAATAAAAGAAAATCCTCTGTGTTGAATACCCGCCATAATTAAACTCTTAAGATGGGCAATTTTTGCAGAATAACCGCGAGCAACAAATGTGGAATTAGAAGCCATCATTAATTTTAATGGGTCAAATGGTTCTTCAACACTACCATCTGGGGTAGACTTTCCCTCAAAACCTTTAGGAGAGGTAGATGTAAATTGCCCAGTCGTCAAAGCAAAACATCTATTATCATGTACTAATACAGTAATATCAATATTCCTTTTAGCGGCATGTATTAAATGAGAAATTCCCTCATTATAAGTCCCTCCGTCACCAGCGAAAACAATAACTTTTAGCTTGTCATTAGCAATTTTTATTCCTTCGGCTGCAGCAATAGGCCGTCCATGTAAAGAACAAAAACTATTCAAATTTAAATAATCAACAATTTTAGAAGCGCATCCAATGCCACTAACTATGACTATATTTTCTTTAGCTGTCCCTTTATTTACCAAAGAAGTAATCGCCTGTTTAAAAGCCATTAAAATACCAAAATTACCGCATCCTGGACACCAGGTATTAATACAATTTGTTCCTAATTTTAAATTATTTTTTTTCATTTTTCCAAATTTTACCTAAAGCTTCTTTTATTTCTTCAGCTAAGAACGGTCTAGAATTATATTTTAAAATCTTATCATTTATCTTCACTCCATAACTACTTAAAACAGTTCCCAATTGACCAAGAGCATTGCCCTCTATTAATATTAAACTTCGTACGCCTTTTAAAGCTTCTTTCATTTGTTTTGCTGGGAATGGTTGAAGAACTAAGGGCTGAATCATTTTAATATTTAAATCTTCGGCTGCTTCTTTGGCTGGTCCCTTGGTAGATCCCCAAACTAGGATAGCATGCGAAGATTTTTGATTACCGTAAATCTTAACGGCTGGCATTTTTTCTACTGCTTTTTCCATTTCTTGATATTTTCTCAATCTTTTATCTTGCATTTTCTGAGTGCTAATCTCGTCTTCAATGGTAATTCCAAATTCATCATGCTCATAACTATTTGCTTTAACTACTGCTCCTTTTTTCCCAGGGAATAACAAAGGAGAAATTCCGCTTTTAGTGTCTTGATATCTCATATATTGATTACTGATATCTCCTTTCAAATATGTTATCGGCTTTATTTTCTCTAAAATTCTTTTATCAAAACTAAAGGTGCTTTCGGAGATTTGTTTATCTACTAATAAAATAGATGGAGTTTGATATTCCCAAGAAAGAGAAAGAAGCCGTCCCGCCCAATAACAAGACTCTTCCGCGTCTCCGGGGGCAACTAAAAATTTTACAATATCCCCATGGCCTGCTGTTAACGCGAAGGATAAATCAGCTTGAGCGGTATAAGTGGGCACTCCACTGGCTGGCGCGGCTCTCTGGCTATTAATAATAACCATAGGAATTTCAGCTTGACAAGCTAAACTTAAAGCCTCGGTCATTAAAGCAAATCCTCCTCCCGAAGTCCCCACCATAGAAGGAGTTCCGGCGTAAGCGCTGCCCAAAGCGGCATTAATAACTGCCAATTCATTTTCTAATTGAATAGTTTTTATTTTAAAATCTTTACTATGTCCAGCTAAATAATGCAAAATGCCAGTTGCTGGAGTCATAGGATAGGCAAAATACAAACCTAAACCTGCCTTCATTGCTCCTCGCGCTATAGCTTCATTGCCAGTTAAAAGGGGAAAATTTACTCTTTTTATCTTTTTTATTTTTGTCAAAGATTTATTTTGCTCAAAAGATTTTTTAGCAATCTGTAAATTTACATCTCTAGATTTACTAAACTCTTTAGTTAATAATTCTCTTAAAACTTTCCACTCAATGCCGAGAATTTTCGCAAATCCCGCTACTAAAGCAATATTTTCCATAATTTTTTTACCACCTGCGTCTTGAATAATAGTTTGCGCTGGAATTCCTATGGCCCGTTGTCTAGAAACCTTAAGCTTATCAGAATTATAAATAAGCGTTCCTTGTTTTTTCAATTCAGATTTATGTTCAATCCAAGTACGCTTATCTAAGACAATTAGAAAATCAATTTTAGAACAAGAAGATATCTTTTTAGAAGTAGATATTCTGAGATTAGAAAAACTATGACCGCCCCTAATCAAAGATTGATAATCGTCATAAATAAAAACATAATAGCCCAAACTACTAAATAATTTGGCTATTAATAAACCAGCCCGGCGTGAACCGAGGCCAGCTGCTCCTCCTATTAAAATGGAATAATCTATATTCATGCTTGAATTACTAGTAAATTCTTAAGATATAACTTTTTTCTTGAGATGGTTGGGCATCTTTTCTATGGCGTATCTAAGCGTTGTTCTGGGCATATTCTTTTTGTAAGTCATAACAAAATCAAAAACTTCTTTTTGGTTGTCAACTGAAGCAGATTTTAACATCCAACCACAACCTTTCTGAACTAAATCTTCTTTATCATACAATAATGTTTTTGCTATGTCAAAAATATTGTCAAGATTATGTTTGGTCGTATGACAATGACCAAATGTTTCAATTAAACTGACAGCTGAAGCTCTTCTAACCCATTGATTTTTAGATTTTGCCCACAATTTAATTCTCTCAACTAACGCTGGATATTTTTCAATCATGGGATAGATAATATGTGCGCAAAAATCATCATCTTTTGCCCAATTATTGATATACTTTTTTAGCCACTTTTCAAAAATATTAAAATCTGATTTTATTAAGCTATTTTTTATTCCAAAAATCCACTTAATAGCAATTGTTGATTCTTCTCCATAATCAGACTTCAAAAGTTGCTCTGCTAAAATAAATATATCTTTTTTGTCCAAATTTTTTATGTCTTTAAAATATTTTTTTGCAATTTTACGAACAAGCGGTGTTTTTACTCCATAACAAACAATATCTTCTTTAAAAAATCTTTGAAAGTTTTGTTTATATTTCTTATCAATATTCGCTTTCAACTCTCTACGAACATCACTCAGTAAATATTTTTCCATAGACCATACATAAAATATATTTATTCATTTTTGGTTAGAGCTTTTTTTTGTAAATCTGGCACTTTATCTGTCTCGTCAACAATTTCTCTTCTAAGTATTTCTTCTAATACATCTTCAAGCGTTACTACTCCATTCAGACCTTTATATTTCCCTTTAACAAAAGCAATATGGGTCTTGGATTTAATAAACATATTTAATAATTCATCTAATTTAATTTGAGATGAAATTATTAATGCTTTTTCCCTTTTATAGACATCAATAATTTTTGTTTTTGGCTTTATGTTAATTAAATCCTTGGTATATAAAACACCCATTACATTATCAATAGAGTAATCATAAACAGGAATTCTGGTAAAGCCCTCTTCTCTAATTCTATTCAACAATTCATCATCTAAAATTAGATTAACATCTAGGGCAAAAACTACTGTCCGAGGCGTCATTATTTGCTCAGCGGTTTTATTTGAATAAGATAAAGCTCCCTTAACAATTCTTTCTTCGTCAGCATCAACATCACTCTCGCCGAAACTCTGCTGTTCCTCAACAATTTTCATTAATTCACCCCTAGAATAAATAGTGGGCATTTCTTCGCCCAAAACTTTATCTAAGACCCAAGACAAAGGCCAACAAACGGGAAATAAGATGAATATAAATATTTTTACTAGCCACGCCGTTTTAGAACCAAGCCACATAGCATATTTAGCAAAACTGGCCTGAGGAATAATCTCGCCAAAAACAACAATCAATCCTGTTGCTATAAATGCGGCCGCCACTCCACTGGTAATATCTCCTAAAAAAATTGCTAAAACAGAATTAACCCCTACGTTTCCTAATAATAAAGTGCATAACAAAAGATTGCCCCTTTTTCTTACGGCATAAACTTTCTCAGCCATTTTGTCGCCTAAAGATATTTTTCTTTTTAAAACATCTTTACTTAGGCTTAATAAACCCAATGTTAATCCAGAAAACAATCCTGAAAATAGAACCAAAACAATTACGATTAAATAATTCATAAAATTATATAAAACTAATTAATTTGTTTAAACAAAACTAATCTTTAGTTAAATTTTTGCCAAATCAATTTTTTTGCCTTACAAGACAATCCTATAAAACGTTTCTGAGAACCAAATTGAAGGGACAGCCCCCTTATCCAATTTTATATTTTGTAGTTGTTAATGAATTTTGTCGGCTCTTTCCAATAAATTAACTTGGTTCTTTTGCTTCCTTTTCTCCAATAACCAGGTAAAACTTTTTTCTCCCATGGGCCAACATAAATACTGAAATGCAAATGTTCATCTTCCCACCAACCATTTTCTGGCGTGTTAGTTTTGCCGACTATGCCGATTCGCTGTCTTAATTCAACGCCTTGTCCTTTTTCGACAAAGCGTTTTTGCATATGCGCATAGAGCGAAAAAAATATCGTTCTAGTTCTTGGATGTTTGTGGGCAATAATAACTATATTACCCCAATTGCCTTTTTCTTTTACGCCAACATGCAATGCCGAATAAACCACTCTGCCCCTGCCAATACTCATAACTCTTGTGCCAGAAGGACGATTGACGTCTTCGCCAAGATGAATACCCCAATAAACACCTTCATAGGTACAATCTTCTTTAAATCTAAAGCTATTAACGCGATATCCTTCTAGGGGGAACGTTAATTTGTGCGCATGTGGATATGCCATAACCTAGTCTATTTATTAAACAAAAATTAAACTTCAATGGTTTCTCCAATTTTTAGAAATTCATTCCCACAACAGATTCTCAGCTACTCACTTTTAGTACCTGGCGCTGATATAAAATAAAATTTATAAGCATCCATAATCATATTTTTTCTATCTTTCTCAACCAGCCAAATCTTCTCTTCTGCTTCTTTTACATCCATCCATTTATAGCCAATATGTTCGGGTTCGCCAAGCTTAATTTCCCCACTAACATATTTACAAACAAAAATCCTTGCCTTGACTTTTATGTTTCCGCCTTTCCATGGTCTTTCTCCCCAATAAAATTGAGGAAGTTTTCCTATAACTTCTATATTCTTTAGCCCAGCTTCTTCTCTTATCTCTCTTAAAACCGCTTGTTCTTCTGTTTCGCCAAAGTGAATTCCTCCTTTGATTGGTTCCCACCCTCTTTCCCATTCTTCGCCTTCTCTTAAGAACATTAATGTCTTGCTTGCCTCGTTAAATATAACCGCAATCACATTATATAAAACCCTACCAATTATTTTTTTCTTAATCATAATACTTTTTTTTACTTATTATATATGCCATGCAATGCCTAATTGTGATTTCGTTTTTTGACGCAAAATAAACACTATTCATTGGATTTAAAACAGAATAAGGTAAATTCCATTTAACAGGATCAATGAAACTGCCCGAAGTATCATATTGTACATCTTCTGCCTTTTTCTTTTTATCCAAAATCAATATTTTCTGATTTGAGTCTGCTAATTTACAAGCTAAATATAGACCAGCTGGGCCTGCTCCAAATAATTATTACATCAAAAAATTCCACATCTTCTTTGAATATTATTTCATTGTAAATTACGCGAATTTAACGTATAATAACTTAATTAAAAACTATATTTATATTCTACAATAATTCAGCGATATAATCAATTATGCAAATCATTACTTTATCTGAAAAACAAACTATAGATTTGGGTAAAAAAATTGCCAAACAGTTAATCGGAGGAGAAACAATGGCTTTAATCGGCGAACTAGGAGCTGGAAAAACAATTTTTACTAAAGGAATAGCAAGCGGACTTGGAATTAAAAAAATCATCACCAGCCCTACTTTTGTTTTGATGAAAATATATAAAACGAATAAACACAAATCTAAAACAAATTTAAACGAATCACGAATACAAAAATTATGTCATGTAGATGCTTATCGCCTAAAATCAGGCCAAGACCTAATTGACATAGGAATTGACGACTATTTAGAACAAAAAAGTACCGTTACTGTAATTGAATGGGCTAATCAAGTAGAAGATATTTTGCCTATAAATACAATTTTTGTTAAAATAAAAGTTGGAGATAAAAAAAATAAAAGAATAATCACGATTACTAAAGTTGAAATAAAAAATAAGGCAAAATCGTGCGGAATTAAAAAAACTGCTCTCTAACGTAGGGTAGGAACGGGTTTGCAACAAGCAGAAAAAGGGGACAGTCCCCCAAAATAATATGGAAAAAAGATACGAAGCAAAACAATTTGAAGAAAAAATCTATAAGCTTTGGAAAGAAAGCGAATTTTTTAATCCTGATAAATTACCAGGAAAAAGAAAGAAAAAATATTCTATTACTATCCCCCCTCCAAATATAACAGGGTCTTTGCATATGGGACATGCTCTCAATAATACTGTTCAGGATATATTAATCAGATATCACCGAATGATAGGATGTAAAACATTGTGGTTGCCGGGGACAGACCACGCTGGAATTGCCACTCAAAATGTAGTAGAAAAAAAGTTAAAAAAGGAAGGATTAACTCGCCATCAGCTAGGAAGAGAAGAATTTACCAAAACCGTTTGGCAATGGAAAGAAAAATACGGCAATTTGATTCTTGAACAACTAGAAAAACTAGGATGTTCTTGTGATTGGTCTCGATTGAGATTCACATTAGATAAACAATACGAACAAGCTGTTCTAACTGCTTTTACTAATTATCATAAAAAGGGATACATATATCGTGGTCCGAGAATCGTAAATTGGTGTCCTAGGTGTGAAACCGCTATTTCTGACATTGAGATTAAATACAAAGAGAGCCTTGGTAAATTGTGGTATATAAAATATCCCCTTAAAGATAATCCAAAAAAGTTTATTACTGTTGCTACTACTAGGCCAGAAACAATGTTGGGCGACACCGCCATAGCAGTTAATCCTAGGGACGAAAAATATAAAAATCTTATAGGTCAAAAAGTTATACTCCCTATTGTCGGGAGAGAAATACCTATCGTATCTCATTATTTAGTTAAAACAAAGTTTGGGACGGGTGCAGTAAAAATTACCCCCGCGCATGATAAAACCGACTGGCAAATTGGAAAAGCTAACACTTTGCCAATTATCAACGTAATTGGACCTGACGGAAAAATGACAAAAGAAGCAGGAAAATATGCCGGTCTTTCTACGAAAGAAACAAGAACACAGATTATAGCTGAATTGGAAAAACTGAATCTTTTAGAAAAAACTGAAGACTATAAACATCAAGTTTCTCTTTGTGACCGTTGTGGCACTCCAATTGAGCCACAAATTTCCACACAATGGTTTGTGAAAATGAAAAAACTAGCGAAACCAGCCATTAAAGCCGTAAAAAATGGAAAAATAAAAATTGTTCCAGAAAGATTTAAAAAAGTTTATCTTGACTGGCTAAACAATATTGACGATTGGTGCATTTCCAGACAACTCTGGTGGGGACATCGTATTCCGGCTTGGCACAAAGGAAATAAGACTTTAATTCCTAATAAAGTAACAAAACTGGTAGTTACAAGACATGGATTAACAGACTGGGATAAGCAAGACAAAACGCAAGGACAAACGGATGTTCCGATAGACGAAAACCAAATTGAAGAAATAAAAAAATTTGCACAAAAAATAAAGAATGAAAACTTTGCGGCGATTATATGTTCACCTCTAATGCGCGCAAAACAAACAGCTAAAATCATCGCAAATAAATTAAATATACCTGTGGTTATTGAAGAGCTAATAATTGAACGAGATTATGGCGAATTTGAAGGCAAGACTAGCAAAGAAATTAAGAAAGAACACCCTGATTATCATAAAAATAAATTTAATTATGATATACCTGGTGATAGCGAAGAAAGTTATGAAAACATGAACAAAAGGGCTGAAAAATTCATGCAAAAAATGGACCATAATTATAATAATCAAAAAGTATTAATAATCACTCATAATGCATATATGCGTGCATTACGCAAACTTATACACGGTGGCGACCCAAAAGAACTAAGCAATTACAAGCCTTTATTCGGTCAACTAGAACGATATCAAATACTTGATGGTAATTATAACTTGAAAGGATGGCAACAATCTAAAGATGTTTTGGATACATGGTTTTCCTCGGCGCTTTGGCCATTTGCTACATTAGGATGGCCCGAAAAAACCAAAGATTTAAAAGAATACTATCCCACATCAATGCTTTCTACGGCTAGAGACATTTTATATCTTTGGGTGGCTAGAATGGTATTTTCCGGCTTTGAGTTTATGAAAAAAATACCTTTTCAAAATGTCTATATCCACGGAACTATTCTTACTTTAGGGGGCAAAAGAATGAGTAAATCACTAGGAACTGGAGTGGACCCGTTAGAATTTATAAATGAATATGGTTCGGATGCCACCCGTCTGGGAATTATTCTTCAGGCCAACAGAGACCAACAAGAAATCCGTTTTGATCCCCGAGCTATATTAGCAGCGCGTAATTTCATCAACAAACTTTGGAATATTTCTCGATTTGTAGAATTCATTAACCAAGAAATTCCAAGAGGAAAAATAACAAAACCAACTGGGGCTGACCAATGGATACTTTCTAGAGTAAATAGTCTTGGAGGTTCTATCGCGCAACAAATTGAAAATAATGAATTAAGCTTAGCGGCTAAAGACCTTTATGAATTTGTTTGGCACGATTTTGCTGATTGGTACATAGAAATAGCAAAATTCCAAAAAGAAAATTTTAAATTACAAAAACAAACTTCTAAAATTCTGAGAATGGTTTTAGAAAAATGCCTAAAAATGCTTCATCCATTCATTCCATTTGTTACAGAAACTATAAACATTCAACTCAACAAAATAGGAGATAAAGAATTTTTTGATTTATTAATTGTAGCTCAATGGCCTCAAACTGACAAAAAAATGATTAATATCCAAATTGAAAAAGAATTTGAGGGAATTAAAGACATAGTTACAGAAATAAGAAAATGGCGGAAAGACGAAAAAATAAAGCCGAGAGAGATTATCACTCTGCCAAACATTTTTAAAAATAAACTATTAAAACTCAAACCAGAATATCAAAAAATAGTAAAACAATTGGCTAAAATCAAGTAAGAACCGTTCCTCGCTCTGCTCGTCAGAACCTTGTTATTCGCTTTGCACCGATTAACGGGGCTTCACTCATAATAAGAACCATTCTTCGCTACGCTCAGAAGAACCTTGTTATTCGCTTTGCACCGATTAACGGGGCTTCACTCATAATAAAGAAAAAAGAAAAAACAGCTAGAAATACTCAAATTAGCTGTTTTGTTTTTATATTATTTAAGAAACCCTAAAAACTTCATCAACACTTGTAATTCCATCTATGGCCTTCAATAATCCGTCTTGAGCCATAGTAACCATTCCTTGTTCTTTCGCCAATTTTCGAGCTTTGTACTCAGATAATTCCTTTTCTAAAATCATTTTTTCTACAGGTTGGTCAGCAATAAGAACCTCATAAATACCAATTCTACCGTGATAACCTAAGCCTTGGCAAGCAGGGCACCCCTTGCCATGATAGAATCTAAGATTATTCATATCAATTTTCACGCCCACAGATTCTGGCATATCTTTCAATAGGGCTTTAACTCTTGTTAATTTTTCTGCACTTAATTTAACTTCTTCTTTACACTTTTCACAAATGCGTCTAACTAAACGTTGGCCAATAACGGCATTCAGGGCAGGGGCTAAAAGAAAAGGTTTAACCCCCATAGAAAGAAATCTAGGTATAGCTCCAGCAGCGTCATTAGTATGTAGCGTAGAAACAACTATGTGTCCAGTTAAAGCTGCTTGAACAGCGATATCAGCTGTCTCTGAGTCCCTTATTTCTCCCACCATAACCACATCTGGGTCTTGACGCAAGATAGAACGCAAACCCTTAGCAAATGTATAATCTTTAGATTTTTGAACCTGACTTTGATTTATTCCTTTTAATCTATACTCCACTGGGTCTTCTAGTGTAATAATTTTTGTTTCTTCGTCATTTAACTTATTAAGAATAGCGTATAAAGTTGTTGTTTTACCTGACCCAGTCGGACCGGTAACGATAATCATACCATTAGGGCGCTCTACTTCTCTCTTAAGTATATCATAAGCCCCGCCCGTAAGACCTAAATCTTCAAAAGATAAACCCGCGACTGAAGAACGTAATAAACGCATTACCACACTTTCTCCATAGGAAGTAGGAAGACACGAGACTCGAACATCTATCTTATCTTTTTCTAAGTTAATAACAAAACGTCCATCTTGGGGACGGCCAACAATATTTATTTTTAGCCCTGATAATAATTTAATTCTAGAGACGACTCGTAGCCAAAATTTTTTATCTATCTCAGCCACATTTACCAATATCCCATCAATCCTAAACCTAACCTTGATTCCAGATTCTTCGGCTTCAATGTGAATATCTGAAGCTCTGGATTTAACTGAACTAGCTATTATTAAAGTAATCAAATTAGAAATATCTGTTTTTTGGATTTCTTTATCTAAATCTTTAAAATCCTTAACTTTATCTTCAAAATTTTTAAATTCTTCCTGACTAATTTTAACACCCTTAGTAGTTTCTCTAACTCTAGGCAGTAAATCATAATGTTTAATGGCAAAATTAAAACTTTGCTCTGAGATTAAATAAAATTCAGTTTTGATTCCGTGCGCTACTTCTAAATGAAGACAAAACTCTCCCAAAGAAGCATTCTCTGCTTGGGGAGAAGCTAATTTAGCCATTCGTTCAGTTCTATAAAAACAAACTACTTGATAATTTAGAGCGTCTTCTTTGGGAATCAGCATTAGTCCTTCTGGGGAAATAGGAAAATCAACTAAATTAATATAGGACAAACCCAACTTACGCGCTCTGGCACTAACCCTCTCTTCTATTTTTTTAGCTTTTATATCTGACAACTTACTATTTAATTGTGCCTGTTTTTCGTTTTGTTCTAAATCACCAGAATCACCGTAGTTTAATAAATCATCTATATTTAACATAACAAAAACATTAATTAATATTCAAGAATTATTCTAGCTTCTTTTATTAATACATTTAATTTATTTTTTGCAATTCCTGTTTTAATACTTAACTTTTCTATTCTAATGGATAGAAGTTGACTGGCCAAAATAACATTTTGTGAAAATAATCTTTCTGCTGAAATTTTATCTAAATGTTTTAAAATTGTAATTGGATAAAGTTTCTTATCTTCCACTAAACGATTGATGCTTTTGTCTGTAGGGTATTGCCAACCTAATAATTTAATATTTCTGCAACGAGCATACTGGATAGCTGATTTAGAAAACTTTGTGTTTGATATCAGCCATGGACGAGTAAATCCTTTTTCCTTGAGATCATCAAATCTGGCCCAAAGGCAAAGAGCGTCCTTTAAGTCGGTTTTAATTCCGGGAGTATTGTGATATTTACACTCTATTAAATAGTTTTCTTTCCCTTGCCGACCATCAAAGATTTTATTTGCCACAATATCTATTTCATGATTAACACAGCGTCCTCTCAAAATAGGTGGACAATGAGCTCGATAATTGTAGGCTTTCATAAAAAGGACCATAAATTTCTCAAAAATAAATCCAGCGGGTCCTAAAGCAAACATGGCCTCTTTCAACGCATAACGAGTGGAGGTTAAGGGGCTTAATTTTTCCAATAAATCCAAGATTAGATACAATATCTTTCTTGTAGACATCCCGTCTCTAACCTTAGAAGAAACTGAATGTTCAATCTTCATGGCTAAGTCCCGACTGGCTCCCGCCCGTAAACACGTTCTTCTAATTTTAAGAGGATTAAATTTAGCCTTTTGGCCCGAAGCCTTAATGATATACATAAACGCTACGCTTAAAATTTAAATATTAAAAATCAAAAATTGTTGATTGTTCATTTTAGTTATACAACCTCTCCTTAATTAAATCTATTTCTCTTTTTATTTTAGCATCATTATCAATAGCTAATTTTATCTTGTTATAAGCATGCATAACAGTAGTATGGTCTCGTTTGCCAAGTTCTTTGCCAATAAAAGGGAAAGAAGCGTTTATTTCTTCTCTCATTAAATACATTGCTATTTGGCGAGGCACTACAAATTCTTTTTTGCGAGAAGAGCTAATCATTTCGGCTATATCTAATCCGTAAAAATTAGCCACTGTTTCAACTAATTGTTTTGGATGGATGAAACCTGTCTTCGGCCTACTATTCAATGTGCTTAATATATTTTTAACCACATCTAAGGTCAAATCAGTTTGATGAAGCTCGTAATTGGCGATTAATTTATTTAACGCTCCCTCTAATTCGCGAACATTATTCTGAATATGGGTGGCTAAATATTCTAAAACCTTATCTCCTAAAACACAATTCTTTTCTTTACATTTTGATTTTAAAATAGCTATTCTTGTCTCTAACCCTGGTGGAGCAATGTCTGTAATCAGACCCCAGGTTAAACGGGACGTTAAACGGTCTTGTAGGGCTGGAATCTCTTTTGGGGGTCGATCCGAAGCAATAACTATTTGCCTTTCCTCTTGATATAAGGCATTAAAAGTATGAAAAAATTCCTCTTGAGTGCGATCTTTGCCAGCCATAAATTGAATATCATCAATCAAAAAAATTTTCAAGTGGCGATAAAAATTTTTAAACTTTTCCATAGTCCCATTACCAATTGCTTTAATAAATTCATTAGTAAACTCTTCTGCGTTAGTATAAAATAATTTGGTCTTAGGATTATTCTTTAAAATCTCGTGCCCAACTGCTTGTAACAAATGAGTTTTACCCAAACCTACTCCACCATAAATGAACAAAGGATTATATTTTTTTCCCACATTTTTGCACACTGCTTGACAAGCCGCATGAGCTAACTCTGACCCTTTTCCAACTACAAAATTTTTGAAAGTATATCTTGGATTTAATCCATGATTATTTTCAACGCTAACTTGGAATTTTTCTTCTAAAACGGGTATTTTAGCTATATTTATTCTTGGCTCTTCCTTGACCTTGCCTACCTCAACCTTATAAACTATATTTTCCACTTTATCTTCTGTTGCTCCTCGTATAGCTTCTAAGATATATTTATGATATTTCTTTTCTAGCCAACTTTTTGCGAAGCTGTTGGGGACTGCCACTATTACTGATTTACCATCATTCTTTATTTCTAAAATGTAAGTACTCTGAAGCCATGTTTTAAAATTGGCTTTAGAGATTAGAATTTCTAACTCAGATAATACTATATTCCAAATCTGTTTCTTATCCATATAATGGATTAATATTTATTAGACTTTCTTTATGATACTATACTATAAAAAGATAATTACAGTAAGTTAATAAAATGTTAATAAACTGTGGATAATCTAATTACGAAGTAATCAAGGTTCTGCGAACGTAGTGAGCTGGTTCTTATATCTTAATGATATTATAAATATCTAATATTTACAACCCAAATATGCTATTGCTAAAGTAATTGAAAATGTTAAAATGAATTACATAAGATACAATAATCAAGAAACAAGAAACAAACAAATTCCAATATTCAATAACCAAATATCCAAACATTTGTATCTTGGTTATTGATTATTATGAACGAAGTGAAGAACAAGGTTCTGTGAGCAGAGCGAGCAGGTTCTTATTATTTAAAAATTTTAATTTTTAAATCCATGGCTTTACCAACACAAAAAAGATCAAAATCCCGGCAAAAAAGAAAACAATATCAATATCGTCTTAAAAAAATATATTTATCTGTTTGCCCTAAATGCAAAAAACCCAAATTGTCCCATCAAATTTGCCCCTTTTGCGGAACATATATGGACAAAGAAATAATAAAACCAAAAACTGAAAAAAAAGATAAAAAGAAAAGTAAAGAAACAAAAATCCAGAAAGAGAAAAAAGATAAAAAAGATAAAAAGAAATAGGTGCTTGGGTGTTTAGGTAATCGGGATTTTAATTATTTGGTTACCTGCCTACCGGCAGGCAGGCCTAATTGCCCAATCCCCAATTAACCAATTAACCGACTAATATGTCTCAAAGACGCTTAGCTCGCACTATGACTTTGCAGGTTTTAAGTGAATGGGATTTTAACAAATCCATGCTTTCCAAAAACGTTGATGTCTCTAAAATTATTCAACGTAGCCTTAAAGAATTCTTTTCTCCGCCCGATTTGACTTCCCGCCTGCCTTTGACTTCGCCAAAGGCGATGTCGGGCGTGGCGTCAAAGCGAAGTCGGGCAGGCTTTAATTTTCAGGAAAAACTTTTCTTTCAAGAATTGGTACAAAATATTTTAAAAAATATTAAAAAAATTGATTCTTTTATTCTCCAATATGCCCCTCAATGGCCCGTTGAAAAAATAACCATCATAGACAGGAATATTCTAAGGATAGGTGTATTTGAACTACTAATCTCTGCTCAAGCCCCACCAAAGGTCATCATTAACGAGGCCATAGAAATAGCTAAATTATTTGGCAGTGAAACATCCAGCAAATTTATTAATGGCGTCTTAGGGGCTATTTATGAAAAAATGAAAAAAAATGAATAATTTACCTGAATTTGAAAAAAAAATAAGAATAAACTTTGATGATAAAAATCTATTAAAACAAGCATTAATACATCGTTCCTACATCAATGAACACCCAAAATTAAAATTAAAAAATAACGAAAGATTAGAATTTTTAGGAGATGCTGTTTTAGAGCTAATTATCACCGAACTATTATATAAAAAATTTCCGACTAAACCAGAAGGAGAACTGACTTGTCTGCGGGCCAGCTTAGTCAACACTAAATCCTTAGCTAGGGTCTCGACTAAATTAAAAATTAACAAGTATCTTTATTTAAGTAAGGGCGAAGCTAAGTCTATGAACCACCAAAAAGATGCCATTATGGCCGATGTTTTTGAGGCTATAATCGGCGCTATCTATTTAGACCAAGGAACAGAAAAAACAAAAAAATTCATCAAACAATATCTATGGTCACAATTGGCTATGATTTTAAAACTAGAATTATACTTAGATCCTAAAAGCCATTTGCAGGAAATTACTCAAGAAAAGTTTAAAATCACCCCGCATTATAAAATAATGAAAGAAAAGGGTCCTGATCATTTTAAAAAATTTATCAGTGGAGTTTTCTTAGAAAAAAAAATAATCAGTACTGGGGAGGGTAAAAGCAAACAAAGCGCAGAGACCAACGCAGCCAAAAAAGCATTAAAAAAAATAGAAATCAAAAAATAGAAATTATTCAATGGTATGTATCTTGAACGTTTAGAGTTAATTGGATTTAAATCTTTTGCTAAAAGAACCGTCCTAAAATTTACTAAACCCAACCAAAAAAAATTTAATATTACCGCTATTGTTGGGCCTAATGGGTCTGGAAAATCAAATTTAGGAGAATCAATTCGTTGGGCCTTGGGAGAACAAAGTCTTAAAGCTCTACGTGGAAAAAAATCTGAAGATATAATTTTTTCTGGTTCATCACAAAAAAAACACCTCAATTCAGCTGAGGTTATTTTGTTTTTCAATAACGAAAACGAATCAGTGGCAATTGATTATAAAGAATTTACTATTGCCCGCAAAATCTATCGCAATGGCGAAAACGAATACCTTATAAACAAAAATCGGGTCCGACTACAAGATATCCTATTGTTAATGGCTAAAACTAATTTTGGTCAAAAAAGTTACAGCATTATCAGTCAGGGAACAATTCAACGAATATTAGAATTGTCTTATGGCGAAAGACAAAAATTTTTTAATGAAGCTACGAGCATCAAGCAATATCAGATTAAGCAAGAAAACGCTCAAAAAAAGATAGAAAAAAGCCAAGGAAACTTGCAACAGACAGCAATTGTGCTCTCTGAGATTAAACCCCTACTTAATTCTCTTAGTCGCCAGATTCAAAAATTAGAAAAACGACAAGAAATAGAAAAAAAGTTGCGCGAAAAACAAATAAAATACTATCATTATTCTTGGCAAATCCTGCATCAAAAAAATCTTGTTCTTAATAAAGAAATAAGAATTAAAGAGCAAGAAAGGAAGCAAATTGCCCAAGCCTTAAAAGATGTTCAAGAAAAATCAAAAAATTTCTTTAAGAAAACAATCAAACAAGAGTATCAAGGACCACAACAAGAATACCAACGACTATTAGAAGAAAAAAATCAATATATCTCTAAACAATCATCATTGAATGATAGATTAGTAGTAGAACAAAGAAAAGCTGACCAAAAAATAAAAATTAATCGTGAGATTTGCATTAAAACAGAAGAACTCGTTCAAGGTCTACGAGAAATTAAAATAATTCAGGAAAATCTCTGGCAAAAAATCATACAAGCTAAGAATGAAAAAGACTGGGAAGAAATTAAGATTTGGGCAAAAAAAGCCAAAGAGAAAACAAAAAAATTATTAGATTCTTTTTTAAACGAAGACTCTTCTCAGTTAGAAAAATCTCCATTAAATAAAGAATTATTAGATAAAATAAATAAAGAAAAAGAAGCCCTGAGCCAAAAAATAGAAATAATTGACGAGAATTTGCAAAAAGCTAGTCAAAAAATAGAAAAATTTTCTGAAGAGACAAGCACCAAAGAAAAAGAAATGCTTTCTTGGCAAAAAAATATACACCACCAACAAACAGAGTTAGGGAAAATAGATTATCAAATCAGTGAAATTAAAATTGAATTAGCTCGTTGGGAAACAAGAGAACAAGCCCTAAACGAAGAAATAGAAAACGAGATAAAAGATTATAGCGCGCAAGTCAAAGAATTAATTAATGGCAAAGGAGAAAAAAATTACCAATCTAGCGTTCATGACCTTGAAGAAATCAATAAATTAAAATATCAATTAGAAATAATAGGAGGGATTGACCCGGAGATTATAAAAGAATATCCTAGAGTTCGAGATCGTCATGAATTCTTAGCGAAACAAAGCATTGATTTAGAGGAAAGCATAAAATCATTAAACAAAATTAGTAATGAATTAGATAAAAAAATAAAAACTCAATTTCAAGAAAGTTTTAGTAAAATCAATCACGCCTTTAACAGATATTTTAAAATTATATTTAATGGAGGCGATGCTAAGATAGAATTATCAGAAAATATTGATATTTTAGCCACACCTCCTGGCAAAAAAATAAAAAACATCTCTATGCTTTCTGGCGGAGAAAAAGCTCTAACCTCTCTTGCTTTAATCGCCGCTATAATATCCATCAATAAACCTCCTTTTGTTGTGCTAGACGAAGTGGCCAGTTCTTTGGACCAAGAAAATTCCTCAAGATTTGCTAAAATCATTAAGGAACTCAGCAACTACACTCAATTTATTATTATTACTCACAATCAAGAAATAATAGAAATATCAGATATTCTTTATGGAATAACTATGCATGAAGACGGAACATCTAAGTTACTTTCTCTTAAACTATAATGGAGCTTGACCCCACATTAAACAAAAAATCCGTTTATTATAAATATCAAATAAACGGATTTTTTGTTTCTGTGACCAGTTAATTCACTGGGTAATAAATTTTATATTAGATAATTATTTTGCAAGACCCAGGAAAACACATTTTCCAGTTATAGCGAATATGAACAGAACAAAATCTTGTCATTTTTCTAATTAACATAAAGCTTTCACCAATCAGCAACCATAAACAAATTAATAGATGGTTATTAGAGGGGAAAAAATAATAACGTGAATGCCAAATCATGGAAACAAATGGAAAACCAATAGCTATAATTATAGCAAAACCTATAACTATCAACATAACGTCATCCTGCCAGACATAAGCAAGGCTTTCTTGAGCAATCATTTTTGAATCAATTGAGGTCATCTTGTTTATTTTTGTTTCCCGTAAATGCATTTCTTCTCTAATTAGTAAGGATGATATAATCAAAGACCAATACCCTAAACTAACAACAGCAAATGGTAATGATAAGCTCTTAACCCCCATGTAGGCTCCTACAAAACCAACTATTAATTTTATGAGAGAAATAACCTTACCCTTCCAATAAAATGTATATTTTGGTTCCTTCTCTTGTTTATGCAGACATAAAGAATCTGTTAACCAAATTTTTAGCACATTAGAAGCTAAGATTGTGCCAGTAGCGAAAAAAATTTCAGCTAAGATAAATCCTAATAAATTATATGCCAACGAATAAAATCCTAATGCGATTCCATTCAGAACAGCCGATACAATCAAAGAGAACTTTTTCCCTAATAAATTGACGATTATTTCGCTGGGCGTTCCTAACACAAAAAGCGTTAACAGATAAAACAAATTTATTAAACCAATTTCCCTAAAACTTAAATCGGCTTCAATAAAAAAAATAATATAGATTGCTGTGTGCAAACTTATTAAAATGGTTGCTATTAAGCTGACCAATAGAAATTTAGTAATTATCTTTTTAATCATAACGATTCCTCTTTTTGCGATTTATTAATGAGTTAAAAGCAAAAACTCCTCGAGTTTAGCCCAGGAGCCGGAATCAGAAAATGACAAAACGATTAAAACTTAGATGAAATAATAGCTTTTTTCAACATAGACTATCTGGGCTCGAAAAATTGAAAACCAAATGCAAATATTAGTTATAGAAATACCAATATTTGTAAATGGAACATGTCGCTCCCTGTGATAGTAGATACTTAATGGTTGAATTTTGTTATTCATCTCAATCTATTTAAAAATTACTGTTACACTTATATAGACGAATAAACTTGAATCTTATAACAAAAAAAGACAAATATACAATCTGTCTTTTCTTAAATTTAGTCTATTTTTCTAATCTCGAGCTGAAGGAATAATTACTGGCTTCAAGTTATCAAAATCTTCTAAAATCAACCCTGTGCCACGAATTATGGCTGTGCTGGGGTCATCAACCAAACAAACTGAGATATTAATCTTCTTCCGAACCAACTTGTCTAATCCCCTTAAAAGAGAAGCTCCTCCTGAAAGAATTATTCCTCTTTCATAAATATCAGATACTAATTCTGGGGGAGTAGATTCAATGGTATCCCGAATGCCCTCTATGATTATTTTTAAAGTCGGCAAAATAGCCTCCCTAACCTGAGTATCAGTAATAGTTACTTCTTTAGGTAAACCACTGACCAAATCTCTTCCTTTAATTTTCATATCCTGAGCTTTGTTCACGGACGCAGCCGAACCTATCTTTATTTTAACCTCTTCAGCCGTTTGGTCCCCTAAAAGAATGCCAAAATTCTCGCGAACATAATCAATAATGTTTCTATTGATTAGTTCTCCTCCTACTTTTAAAGATTTATAGGCTACAATTCCATTTAAAGAAATTACAGCTATTTCAGAAAGTCCTCCGCCCAATTCAACAATTAAATTTCCGATTGATTCTTGAACTGGTAAACGAGCGCCAATAGCAGCAGCAACTGGTCTTTCCACTAAAAAAACTTCACGAGCCCCTGCTTGTAAAATAACATCTTCTAAGGATTTTTTTTCTACCTCTGTTATCTCTAAAGGAATAGAGGCCACTACTCGCGGGCGCGGAATTAGAGTAAAGCTATCATGATGAACTTTATTAAAAATCAATTTAAGCATTTTCTCTGTTATCTCAAAATCTGAAATCACGCCATTTACCAAGGGCTTAATAACTGAAATATGTGCTGGAGCTTTACCTAACATTTTTAAAGCATTATTGCCAATATCCACCACCTGATTGTTTCTGGTATTAATGGCCATAATTGTTGATTCGTTAACAACCAAACCTCTTCCACGCACATAAATACGAGTATTAGTTGTTCCTAAATCTAATCCAATATCTTTAGAAAAAATCTTTTTAAACATATGGTTCCATTTTACTTAATAGTTGCTTCATTGTAAATAGCTCACCATTCTTCTTGGACCTTTCTTTATATTCTATTTTTGAACCAGACTTTTTACTAACCACCAATCTAATAGGAATGCCAATTAAATCAGAATCTTTAAATTTAACTCCTGCCGACTGATAACGGTCGTCAAACAAAACATTAAAACCCGATAATTTTAACTTTTTGTAAACTTCTTGAGTCCTTTTAAGAATTATTTTGTTGTCTAAATCCAACCCTAATAAATGGACAGCAAAGGGAGACACGCTTGCTGGCCAAATAATTCCATTTTGATCGTGATTTAATTCTACTATAGTGGCCATAAGCCTCTCTAACCCAATGCCATAACAACCAGCAATAATTGGCTGTTGTTTCCCCTTTTTGTCAATAAAAAAAGCTTTCATTTTTTGACTATAAACAGAGCCTAATTTAAAAATGTGTCCTACCTCAATGCCTGTTTTAATAATTAATCTACTATTACATTTAGGGCAAAAAGAAGCTTTGTTTCCTACTTCTACATTAGCAGCCCAACCACATTTTTCGCAAAACAAAAGATTATCTTCTCCCGATTCAGACAAAATCATAAATTCGTTAGACATATTTCCTCCAATTGTTCCAGAAGAAGCTTCAACGATTATTGGCTCTAAACCACAACAACGATAAATTTTTTTATAGGCCTCAGTTACCTTTAAATAATAAGCATCTAAATCTTGAAATGAGGCATGGAAACTATACATGTCTTTCATTACAAATTCTCTAGTGCGTAATAAACCAGCTGTAGGACGCAGTTCATTTCTAAATTTATTTTGAATCTGAAAAACATATCTTGGCAAATCTTTATATGATTGAATAAAAAATTTTGCTATTTTAGTTATTACTTCTTCGTGAGTTGAGCCAAGCGCTAAATATTTGTTATGTCTATCTTTTATTTTAAATAAGGGCGGGTCAATAGTATTCCAGCGACCACTCTCCATCCATAATTCTTTCGGTTGCAAGCTTGGCATTCGTAATTCTTCCCCCCCAATTAAACACATTTCTTTTCTAATAATATTTTCGACTTTTTGATAAACCCGAAAACCTAAGGGCAAAAGCGACCAAACCCCACTGGTCAATTGATGAATATATCCTCCCCGAACTAAAAATTTATGGCTAATTGCCACGCTATCCTTAGGAGCTTTGCGTAAAGTTTTTGTTAAAAAATTAGATTGCAACATATAAATTAAAATAAATTTACTATTTCGCGAAAACTTACCACTACCATCAAAAACAATAATAAATAAAATCCAACACTAGTAGTAATCATCTCGATTCGTTGATTAAGGGGTCGACCACGCAAACCCTCAAATAAAGCGAAGACTATTCTTGAACCATCTAAAGCGGGGAAGGGAATAAGTTGAAAAGCCCCGATAGCCACGGAAATAACAGCCACAAAATGCAAAAGATAGATAAAACCAACTTGAGCCATGCCCCCAATCATCTGGGTTATGCCAATTGGTCCCAAGATACCACCAATCATTTTGCGTTTAAATATTAATGTCTTAAAAATGAGTATTATCCCATAAAATATTTGACCCAATAAATAAAAAGTCATGCTCAATCCTTTGGCTATAGCTTGATACCAAGGATATCTAACTAATGCTGTTTTAGACAGAGATACTCCAACAAATCCTTTATTTAAAACGCTTTCGTCTGAAGCGTCATCATCTTGAAAAATATCTTGATAGGGCAAAACTGACAATTCCTGAGTTATAATCTCCTGCTTGCGTTTAACTTTGACATCTATAGATTTTCCCATTTTGCCTTGAATATAATTCTGCGTTTCAGCTACTTCCGTAAATTTTTGACCATCAGTCTCAAGCAGAATATCTCCTACTTTCAAATTGGCTTTAGATGCGGGTGAATCAGGAAAAATTCCGCCGATTTGAATAGTGATTGGACCAACAATTTCCCCCTTGGTTAAATCCTCCTGACTTAAATCGCGCGGAATGCCAATTATACATAAGAAAGAAAAAATAGCAATTGCTAAAAAAATATTCATTATCGCTCCGCCAGCGCTTACCAAAACTTTTTTCCACCAAACTTGAGCTGAAAAACTATCATTTTCCGGAAGAGCGTTCATTTCACCTTTTAATTTGGTGAATCCTCCCAACGGAATATAATTCAAAGAATAAATAGTTTGGTCGGAAAATAAAGCGGGACTCTTTTTTCCCCAAAAAAATTTCGGTTTTCCCTTTTTAAAAACAAAACCGCCCATTCGCGGAGGATAGCCAATACCAAACTCTTCCACTTTCACTGAAAAAATCTTAGCCATTAAGAAATGGCCAATCTCGTGAAAAAAAATCAAAACACTTAAAGCTATAATAGCCAAAAGAATAAACATAAACGCTTAAATTACCATTATTTCCTCTTGCTTTTTTTGCCCTATTAATTTAATTTCTTCTTGTTTCTTTCGACTTAATTCATCTAATTCATTAAAAAGGCGATATTTATCATCTTCGCTAATTTCTTTAGCTCTTTCATCTTTAACAATTCGTTCTCTGATTTCATCGCGTATATTACGTAGGGATCTGCGAGCATCTTCTAATTTTTCGTGCAAAACTTTAGTTAAACCTTTTCTTGTCTCTTCATTTAAAGACGGTAGCTTAAAGCGAATAAATCCTTCGTTAAGCGTGGGCACAGCACCTAAATTAGCAGTGGTTAAAGCCTGTTCTATGTTTTTGGAAACATTTTTGTCCCAAGGTTGGATTAAAATCAAACGTGGTTCAGGAGTGCTTAAAGACGCCAACTGGTCAATCCTAGTCTTAGCTCCATAAACATCAACTAAGATATGGGCTACTAATTCCGTGCTAACTCTATTAGTGCGTAAACTTTGAACATCTTTCTTTAAAAAATCAATCAGTTTATTAAATTTTTCTTGATAAGATTCAATAAAATCCATAAATTTAATTTAATTATTAAAAGATTGCATTCCTAAATAAAGAATATTGGGGTTAAATGGGTCAATGATTAATTGAGATAATTGATTTTTGGTGGAAACCGATTTAGGAGTCCAGTTTAAGCCACCATCAATGGACTGAAAAACCACATTTTTATCCAAAGCTACATAATATATGATGTTGGGGTCTGGCATATAAACCGCAAAAGAAATTATTTTAACTTTGCCGTGATCCGTTAATAATTTATATTCCGTCCAAGTTTCACCACTATCATTAGTTCTTAATAATCCATAATCATTAGCGCTAATCAATACTTCGGGTTCATAAGATTGAAAAATTATTTTAGCTATCTTCTGAGCGCCACTATAACCCTTAAGCGATTCTGATAAAGAAATCCAATCTAAACCTCTGTTGTCGGAACGAAAAATCCCCTTTTGAGAAGTGCTAACATAAATTCTTTGCGTATCATAAGCGTTTACTAACACCTCTCTTATCTGGTCTTTAAAATTATTGATAGTTGCCCAGCTAAAACCATCGTCTTCACTACGAATTAATCGACCATCAGAAAGCCCTAAATAAATTCTTTGCGGATTAAGCGGGTCAACAGTCACATTATTAATAATAACCTTGGGTATAGCCTCTAAATAGATAATCTGCCATGTGCGTCCCGCGTCTAAGGTTCTAAAAACTTGATTATCAACTGCTACACAAACAATATGCTTTGATCGGGGATGAACAGCTATAGACATAATCTCTCCCTTGGGAAATGTTCTGATTTTCTGCCAGGACTCAGCAGCGTCAAAACTAACAAAAAGGCCTTGCTTTTTTGACCCCAAATATATGGTTTTGTTGTCTTGGGGGTCAAGCACAAGTGCGTTTACGTCTACTCTATCTAATGCTCTAACTTCATTTTCTAAAGAACAAATATTAACTTTTTGTTGCCAAGAATCTGCTGAATCTATACTTTTAAAAACCCCATTGCTATATTTTGGTTTCACTGTACAGCCATTCAAAAAAACAAACAAAAAGAAAAGTGAAAAAATAAGAAAAATTTTTGTTTTACGCATATACCAAAAATATTAAAATTAAACAAAATCGTTAATTACTAAATTTTCAATTGACAATTTTTTGTTAGCATATCTATCTAACCAAGATTGAGTTCTTAAAATTTGATTCATAAAAAAATAAAGTTCCATTTGAGAATATTTTTCAGACAAGTTTAACAATTTCTTTTCTCCCAATGTACTAGATGGAGTTAATTTCAATTTAACTAGCGCCAAATCTCTTACAAACTGAAGTAGAAAAAATAGAGTTTGTTTAGTATTAACTTTTAAAATTAGATTAGCCAATTTAAATTTATTTTCCAAATTATTTCGTTCTGATAAAAAAAATATAAATTTCTCCATCAAGTCTTCGCGACTCCTAAAACCTTCTTCTTTGTTATGAGCCAATTTTATAGCTAATCCAGGCAAATTTAAAGATAAATTAGAAATTTTTTGAGCATCAATTAAACTCAAATTAAATTCTTTTTTTAAAAAACAACTAAGTTCTTTTGATGACGGTGGTAAGAATCTTAAAATTTGACAACGAGAACGAATGGTAGCAGACAAATTACCGAAACCTCTGGCCAATAAAATTATGATAACATGAGAAGGAGTATCTTCTAATAATTTCAACAAAGAATTAGTAGCGGAAACTGTTAAACTATCAGCATTCTCTATTATAACAATTTTATAAGAACCAGAAAAGGGGGCTAAATTAACAATACTCTTAATTTTTCTTATTTGGTCAATACTAATATCCTTATCATCAATTTTGTCAACATAATAAACATCAGGGTGTTTTCCTTGAAACACCTGACGACAGGAATCGCATTGTTCACAAGGAAAATTTTGAGAATCGCAAAGTAAACTAGCGGCAAAATACATAGCTGTTATTTTTTTGCCGACATATTCTGGACCACAAAATAAATAGGACTGACATATCCTTTTATTTCTAATACTATTTTTCAAAAATTCTATAATTTTTTGATGACCAACAATATTCATTTTTTAGAATATACTTTAATTTGAAAACAAAACCTTTTTAGTAGATTGAGAGCATTTCTGCCAAGAAAAAGATTGAACACGTTTCTTCCCTTTTTCAACTAAATTTTCTCTGAGCCCTTTATTTTTAATTATCTTTAACATAACATTTTTGATATCTTCTGGGTCACGGGGGTTAAAATATAAAACTGCATCTCCGCCTACCTCTGGCAAAGAACCAGCATTACTAGTTAACACTGGACAATTATTAGCCATAGCTTCCAACAAAGGAAGGCCAAATCCTTCATAAAAAGAAGGAAAAACCAGAGCTATGGCCGAAGAATACAAAACAGACAAATCCTCAGAGTCAATATATCCAATTTCATTAATATCTTCTGATGCTAATATTTCTTTTTTAATTTCCGTATACCCATAACCAGGTTTGCCACCCAAAACCAAACTAGGAATTTCTATTTCCTGATTATATTTTTTTAATTTTTGATAAGCTTTGATTAGACCGATAATATTTTTCTTTTTTTCTAAACGTCCCAAATAAAAAAAGAATGGTTTTTTTATCTTATATTTATTTAAGACCAAATCAATATCGAGGGGTATATTAGGTAAAGCCTTTTCTGTTGCATAACCCAATGGGATAACTGTAATTTTTCCTTTAGGAGAACAAAAATTTTTTAAAATATCATTTTTAGTAAATTCAGAAGGAACAATAATTTGTTGAGCCATTTTTAAAGACCAATAATGAGAAAAAAAATAAAAAAATCTTTGAAACCAAGAATACGCTTTGGGGAAATGCTTAAACCCTAAGTCATGGACGGTTACAACCTTTTTAACCCAAGAGAACAGGGGGGAACAATGGGCTGGAACAAATAAAAGGTCTGGTGAACGAAATATCATTTCCCAAGCTAATCTTACTTGAGTCCATAAATATTTGGGAGGCCATTTCAAAACTCTTTCTTCCCAATTAATTGGCAATTCAGCCAAAGAGCCCTGAAGTTTAAAAGGGGTGTATAAAATAAATTTATCCCCTGGAGCAAGAGATATTTTCTTTAATTCTTGAATTAAATGATAAGAATACCATTCAATACCTGTTTTTTGTTCTCTATTTGCTCGCGAAGCGTCAATGCCAATAATCATGTCAAAAAAATTAAATATATACTGTCATTATATCCCAGAAACAAAAAATGTAAAGTAAAAAAACTTGGGAATCCGATTCCCAAAATTTGTCAATAACCAAAAAGTTTGGACACCGAGTGTCCAAACTTCATTTGTTTTAATATTTGCCTATTTTGTGGTCATAATACTGCGTTTGTATGAATCTAGATTATCTAATGCCATTCCAGTACCTTTAGCTACCGATAATAGTGGTTCTTCTGACAAATAAGCTGGAACCCCTATAGCGCTTGTGAGTAATTTATCTAAATTTTTCAAAAGAGAGCTACCGCCTGACAAAACCATTCCCTTACTCATCACGTCTGCGGATAATTCTGGCGGAGTATCATAAAGGACTGATTTAACGGCTGTAATAATAGCGGCTAATTCATCTTGAATAGCCTCTGTAATATCGTCAGAATTAATAGTAATAATGCGAGGCAATCCCAAAATCATATCTCTTCCTTTAATGTCTAATTTTAATTTTTTCTCTAATGGCAATGCTGATCCTATTTTAATTTTAATCTCTTCCGCAGTTCTTTCGCCTACCGCTAAATTATATTTTTTGCGAATGAAATTAGCAATTGCCAAATCTAATTTATTACCAGCAACCCTAACTGAAGTACAAGCTACAATGCCTCCTAAAGAAATAACCGCTGCTTCAGTGGTACCTCCGCCAATATCAATAATCATATGCCCTGAAGCTGAACCAATGGGGATATTAGAGCCGATGGCGGCGGCGATTGGTTCTTTGATAATATATGCGGCCTTAGCTCCGGCTTTCATAGTAGCATCCACAACAGCTCTCTTTTCAGTAGATGTAATACCCCCAGGAACAGCTACCATTACTTCTGGACGAAAAAAACTAAAACGTCCAATTGCCTTACCAACAAAATAACGCAACATAGCCTCAGTTGTTTTGTAATCAGCAATCACGCCATCCTTTAATGGACGCATGGCAATAATAGTATCTGGAGTTCTTCCTATCATCTCTTTGGCGTCATCACCAACCGCCAAAACGCTTTTATCTACAGTAGAAATAGCTACTACCGAAGGCTCGTTGGTAACAATCCCTTTATTTGGCAAATAAACCAAAATATTAGTTGTGCCTAAATCTATGCCTATTTTTTTTACAAACATATATCAAATGAGTGCTTAGTTTTTAATTATCTCTCCTTTATATTTAGAATATTCTTTAAACAAAATAGAAAGAATTGTTGCCGCTGGAACAGCTAATATCATGCCTAATGGTCCAGCTATCTTTCCTCCAATTAGCAAAACAACAATGATTATCAATGGGTCAAGTCCAACCGCTTTATGCATTATATAAGGAGTAACTAATATATTTTGAATTTGTTGAATAACAATATATAGAATAATAACAACCAAAGCTAATGTAGGAGAAACTAAAAAGGCAATCATCACTGCCGGAATACCGCCCAGCCAAGGACCGATATATGGGACAAGTTCTGTTAAGCCAGCAATGAGCGCTAATGTCAACGCAAATTTAACGCCCAACACAGATAAGCCAATATAAGTTAATACGCCAACAAACAAACACAGAATTAACATTCCTCGACCCCAATCGCCAATTTCTTTTTGACTGGAGGCTGCAAAATTTTTAAACAATTTTTTATACTTAACGGGCAACAAAGAGCCAAAACGAGATTGCGTTTCCTTTTTTCTAACCGACAAATAAAAAGCAACAATCAGAATCATCAGAAAAGAAATAATTTGTCCGGCAACACTTCCTAATAAGGAAAAAAATGCTTTGCCACTAATGGGCGATGTATTTAACCACTGGCTTAATACGCCAGAAAATTGCATTTGCGTTTCAGTTGACGCGTTGGCTAAAAATGATTTTAAAAATACTGGAACCTGCTCTATAAAAAGTTTAGTTTGGCTAATAGCCATAGGCACCACAGCCCAACTAATTAATCCTAAGACAAGAAAAATAATGATGAAAACAAAAAAAGCGCCCAGCCAACGAGGTATTTTCTTGCGCTCAAGATAGTTCACTATTGGAGTAATAATAGTAGCCAAAAGACCAGCTACTAAAACTATCAAAATAACATCACGGATAATGTATAAAAACCATAACCCCAAACAAATACCCACGATTTTTACGATTGACCAAATGTCTGGCTTAATAATTGTAATTTTTTGTTCCGACATAATAATATGTTAAAAAATTTCTAATAAAATTATGTTCTAATGTTTTAATGTTCTATATCATTATATCCCTTCTTCTAAAACCCGCAAGAAGGGAGCCGAATTTTTAAAAGGGCCTATGACAGCCAAGTTTAAACTATTTTTTCTAAAAAGACGATTTGCTAAGCTTTTGATGTCTTCTGTTTTAACTATTTTAACTCTTTTTAGTCTTTGCTGAGGAGTTGTCATTTGTTTTAAAAACAATCCTTGTCTAGCATACCAAGAACTTAAAACTGAAGAATCTTCTAAAGACAAAAGCATAACTCCCTGGAAATAATCTTTAGCTCTTTTAAGCTCTTCTTTGCTGACGCCATATTTTTTTATCTTCCTTAATTCAGATAAAATAACCCTTAGGGTTAGAGAAACTTTTTCTTTGTCTACGCCAGCCCTAATAATATAACTACCAACATCTTGATAAGGATTTAATTCCGTTTTAACAAAATAAGCTAAACCCCTTTTGACCCTAATCTCACTAAAAAGACGGGAACTCATATTTCCTCCTAAAATAATTGACAAAAGAAGCAAAGTTTCTGTTTGAGGAGCTCCGTAAGGACAAGAGGACAAACCGCCTAAAGCAATCTGGGCTTGTTGAACATCTCTATTCAAAACCCGAACTCTATAATTCTTTTTCCCTTTAGAGCAAAAAGTATCATACTTATTTTTCCTTTTCTTGCTTAAATTATTGGCAAAATATTTTTGACTTAACTTAATTATTTGTGATTTATTAATGTTGCCCGTGACTGCCATAACCATTTGATTGGGCTGATAAAATTTATCCTTATAATCAATCAATTTAGTTAAACTCATTTTTTTAACATCTGAACTGCGCCCACTTATTGGTTTGCCTAACATATGATTACGATAAAGGGTTTCCTCAAAAAATTCATCAATATATAGTAATGGATTTTCTTCATACATTTTTATCTCTTCGCAAATAACATTCTTCTCTTGCTTAAATTCAGCTGAATGAAAAAGAGAGTGAAAAAGCATATCTGAAATAACATCAAAACTAACATTTACTTTGTCGGCTGTGGTCTTAATCCAATAGCCAGTATGATCTTTGGAGGTAAAAGCATTAAACTGAGCGCCAATTTTATCTAACTCTTTAGCAATAGCTAAACTGCTAGGCCGACGCGAAGTTCCTTTGAACATCAAATGCTCAATAAAATGCGAAGCTCCATATAAACCATTACTTTCATAACGAGAACCAGCTGGCAATAATACTAAAACAGTAACTGTTTTAGTATTTTGGTCTGGAGCTGTAATTAATTTAAAACCATTTGAAAATATTTTTTCTGAATACATAAGCTGGTTAATTAGGTAATTGGGTAATTAGGATTCTAATTTTTCTCTAAAAAAATCAATTAAATTATTGATGTCAATTCGTTCTTGTTTCATTGTATCTCTATCGCGAATTGTAACTTTTTTATCTTCTATGCTATCAAAATCAACAGTCAAACAATAAGACGTTCCTATTTCATCTTGACGACGATAACGACGACCAATAGAAGAGGCCTCATCATATTGAACTGTCCAGTGTTTTTTGAGGTTATGATAAATTTTTTCAGCTATTTTCTTCAAAGAATCTTTTTTACTTAAAGGCAAAATCGCTATCTTAATAGGAGCTAAATTATGATGAATACGTAAAACAATCTCCTTTTCTTTATTGGATTTAGTAGTAGTTGTGCGTCCCCCTTCTATTTCAGTATAAGCGTCAATCATAAAAGCTAAAAAAGAACGAGCTACGCCAGCAGAAGTTTCAATAATATGTGGAATAAATTTTTTTCCTTTTTCAATATCAACATAAGTTAAATCTTGCCCACTATGCTTGCTGTGGTTAGATAAATCCCAATCTCCTCTGTCATGTATACCTTCTATTTCGTCCCATCCCCATGGAAATTTGTATTCTATATCTACAGCCCTCTGGGCATAATGAGCTAATTCTTTAGAAGAATGCTCCCGAAATCGCAAATTTTCTTTTTTTATCCCTAAATTAAAATACCAATTTTGACGTTCTTTTTGCCAATACTTAAACCATTTTTCTTTTTCGGATTTATCAGGAGAAATAAAATATTGCATTTCCATTTGTTCAAATTCTCTGGTTTTAAAAATAAAATACCGGGGAGTAATCTCATTGCGAAAGGCCTTGCCAATTTGCGCTATTCCAAAGGGAATTTTTAAACGCATAGCATCTTTTATTGCCCGATAATTCATATAAATCCCCTGACAAGTTTCTCCTCTTAAAAAAGTGACTGCCGCGTCATTTTCTAAGGGTCCAATAAAAGTTTTCATCATCAAATTAAACTTTTTTTCTTTGGTTAGCTCTCCGCCACAATCAGGACATTTATTTTCTTTCAAATAATCCTTGCGAAAACGATGATGACACTTTTTACACTCCACTAAAACATCGCTAAATCCTGCAGTTAAATGACCAGAAGCTTTCCAAACCAAAGGAGACATTAAAATACTGGCATCTATGCCCACTATATCATCCCGATATTGAGTCATATTTTTCCACCAGGCCTGCTTAATATTGTTTCCCAACAAAGTGCCTAAAAAACCATAATCGTAGCAACTTTCAAAGCCACCATACATATCAGAAGAGGGGAAAACAAATCCCCTTCTTTTGCATAAATTAACAATTTTATCTAAGGAATTATTCATTTTTAATTAAATAAAAATTAATACGCGGTATCATTTTCATTTTTAAACGTCTATTTAATAATTTTTGACAAAATCCTGCCATCTTACGTAACGAACCAAACGTTTTCTTTGCTTTATCAACAGGAAAAATACTTACCGATACTTTTGCTGAGAATAAATCAGATGAAGTATCTACATCCACGATTGTTACTAATGAATTTTCGGGCGCCTCAAACTCACGAATAATAATCTTGCTTAATTCTCTTCTAATCAATTCATTAACCTTTTTCTGTCTTAAAGAACTCATAAAAATTACAGCAATTTGAATGTATTAATTACTAAATTAAACTTATATCCTAAATAAGCGGCTGCTTTCCTACAATAAGCCATGCGGTCAGTAAAAATTTCAAAATATTCTATAATAGGAACAAAATTAGTATCAATCTTTAAAAGCAAACTAATTTGTTTCTTTGCTTTATTAACCTTTAAATCTGAACGGGTAACCGCATAGTTTACTCTATTATGTTTGTCTGTCTTAATTTCTTTTAAAGACCTGGAAGAGACTCTTGTCCTATGAACATCTGATTTATCAGCCAAAACAACCAAAGCCGATATATTATTAGTCAATTTCATGGTATCTTTGTCATGATTAGCAATGGCCTGCATAACTAAAGATATTTCTTCTTCTGAAAAATCATTCATAAAAATTTGATGGAACAAAAGCGCGCCCCAATAATGATGTCGAGAACGCCCTAAAAAATTACCCATATCATGGCAAAAACCAGCAACTCCTGCCAACTCTTGCTCTCTTTCGCTTAAACCAATTTCTTTAGCAATCCTTTTGGCTTCTTTAGAAACCAAATTGCTGTGGCGAAAACCATGCTCAGTATAGCCCAAGGCCTGAGTTGCTGAATCGCCTTGCTTAATGAATTCTAAAATTTGTGGATGATTTTTAATTTGTCGTAAGTTCAACATAAAATTAAATATTTAACTTTGCTTTAATTTTTACTACATCAAAACCAACAATCATCTCTCCATTTATTTCAATAGCTGGCACTGCCATTTGTCCAGTTTTTTTAACAAAATCATCTATGGCTTCTTGGCTTTGGCTTAAATCAATTTCTTTGAATTGAATATTGCGTTCTTTCAACCAATCTTTTAATTGCACGCAATAAACACAAGCCGGGCTAGAATATACTATAACTTCCATAAGCTGGCATTATTATAAATTATTATCTTAATTAAATTATATCCTAAAAACAAAAAATGTAAAGCAAAATACAAAAACTTGGAAATCCGATTCCCAGGTTCTTGTTTTGTGGTAGCGCGTAGGGGAATCGAACCCCTGTTACCAGGATGAAAACCTGGCGTCCTAACCACTAGACGAACGCGCCATTTTAAATATGATAACAAAACACTCTAAAATGTCAAAAAAAATATCATTATTTAATGGTGGACCCGAGGGGTCCACCGATTAGGGTCCACCGATTATAAGGGGACCCCTGGGGTCCCTATAATTTGGGTCCCTATAATTTAAATTACAATTTTCCTTCTTTAATCATATCCCTAATGTCTCTCATCAGATTCAAATAAAAGGCGAGGTTATGAATGGTAGCTAATGTCTTTCCTAACTGTTCTTTGGCCATAAACAAATGCCTTATATAAGCTCTGGAAAAATTTCTGCAAGTGTAACAAGAACAATTTGAATCTAAAGGCTTAAAGTCGTTTTTGTATTTAGAGTTGGTAATATGTATCTTTTTATAAAAATTTGTTGATAACTGACCCGTCGGGTCAGTTTTAAAAGATTTGGTATATAATAATCCATGACGAGCATTGCGAGTAGGAATTACGCAATCAAACATATCAATTCCCATTCTAACAGCTTCAATAATTTGTTCGGGCTTACCCGCTCCCATCAAATAACGAGGCTTATTTGTTGGAAATTCTTGCACGGCCGATTGGAGAGCTTGATGGGTTTCTTGTTCAGTCTCTCCCAAAGTTAAACCGCCTAAAGCATATCCATCAAAGCCAATTTTCACCAATTCTTGAGCGCTTTGTCTACGTAAATCCTTATAAATTGAACCTTGGGCTATGCCAAAAAGTAATCGTTTGAGATTCTGTTTTTGATACGCTCTTTTTCCCATTTTTGCCCAGTCAGATGTTCTGCGCACAGCTCTTTCGGCTTGAGCTCTGGAACATGGCCAAGCAGGACATTCATCCAAAGACATTATTATGTCTGAGCCCAAAACATTCTGTATTTTAATAGCTTGGGCTGGTGACAAAAAAATGCTCTTACCATCAATTGCTGATTGAAATTCTACACCCTTATCGCTAACTTTTCGTTTTTTAGATAAAGAAAAAACTTGATAACCGCCACTATCCGTTAATATAGGGCCATCCCAACCCATAAATTTATGTAATCCTTTGGCTTTTTTAATTGTATCAAGCCCGGGGCGCAAAAATAAATGATATGTATTAGAAAGAAGAATTTGAGCGCCTAAATCCTTTACTTGAGATATAGTCAATCCTTTAATTGTAGCTTGAGTAGCAATGGGCATAAAAAAGGGGGTTTTTATAACTCCATGTTTTGTTTTTAATTCTGCCAATCGCGCTTGAGAAATATTAGAATTTTTGATTAATTTAAACATATATATATGTTAGTTGATTGGGATTCTGGTTAGCCAATCTGCCATTTTAAAAATTTGTTAATTAATTCCCATGTTTTTAGAAATTCTTGTTTTTTGATATTACATTTTTCTAAATAATCAAAATCTTGATAAAGAAAAATTCTTAAAGTTTTCAAACAATCTAAACTAATTCCAATTCTAGCGTCATTTAATGACAAGGGTAATTTATGATGAGAACAAATAATACTTCCTTTATTTAAATCAAAAAAGACTTGTTTGGTAGAAGGACTTTTCTGACAAACTGAACAATATTTTAATTCAGGACAATAACCAGCAAAAGCCAAAAGTTTAATTAAAAAAGCTGCCGCTAATGGCAACGTTTTTCTTGTGGGCAACTCATCCATTTTGCGTAAAAATCCAAGAATCAAGGCTAAAATTTTATAATCAGCTTTCTGAAATCTAAGCAATTCATCAATTTTTTTAAAAATATTATTAATCAACAAAATTTTCTGATAATCTTTAATCAATTCTCTGAATGTTTCCCGGGTTTCTCCGTCAATTAAACGATAAAAATTCTTTCCCTTAATCACAACTAAATCCAAATAGGAAAAACGAGCGGAAATTATGGGATTTAGCTTACTATTAATTTTACGAGCCCCTCGTACTAAAATTTCAGCCTTACCATATTCTTTACTATAAAATGTTATAAATTTATCATTTTCCCTAACATTGCGCTCTTTGAGAATAATTCCCGATAAATGATTAGAAATAGGCATAATCAAAAAACTATTAGTCACAGATTATTGAGTCAGAGTTAAAATAATATTAACTCCATTTAAAAAAATTTCTTCTTGTATTAAAATTTTTCCATGGGATTCTCCAATTATAATATCCTTGCTACCAGTTTGAGATTTTAAAAATTCCTTTTTGGTTTGAATTATATTTTCTAAATTTTTATCTGTCTTAGAACAATAAAAATTAACTAAATCGTCTTTTGTGAGCTTGGACTTTTTGCGTAGAGAATTTACTGCCCTAACCAACTCTCGGCAGTCCCCTTCCTCTTTTAATGCAGGAGTTATTTTTGTGTTCAAATATATTTTAATATCTCCTTCTTTTACTTCTTTCCAATTGTCTCCTTGAGGAGAATTCTGAACAAATTCAACCTCTTTTATGTTTAATTCATCTTTAATCAATTCTATTAAATTATCGGAAACTTTTACTCCCAAAACATTCAACTTGCTTAACGGCTGACGAACCTTCATTTTTATTTGCGCCCTTAAATTATGCCCTAATTCACAAATCTTTCTAACTATTTGCATTTCAGATAATAATTTCTCATCAATCAAATCTTCATCAAATAATGGCCAATCTTGCAAATGAACAGATTCTTGTTTTCCGTCTAATTCTTGATATATATATTCAGCCAAAAATGGCAAAAATGGAGCCATTACTCTACTCAAATGAAATAAAGTCCTTCTCAATATCTTTAATGCTTTTATCTTATCATCCTTGTCGCCCCCTCTAAATCTATTCCTTGACCTTCTAATATACCAAGTAGATAAATCATTAATAAAAGCTGGTATTTCTCTGACAACATTTAAGTCATAATTATCCATTCCTTCAGTGACATTTTTCACTAATAAGCCAAGCCTGCTAGTAATCCATTGGTCAAGAATGTGAGTAATATCTTTCTCTTTGTCCACATTCTCAACATTAATATCTCCTCTGAACATTTGATAAAAGGTGTGGACGTTTATCAAGGTAAAGAAAAATCTATATTGCTCTTTTAATTCCTTTTCCGAAAAAAGCAAATCTTCTGCTTTCATTACTGCCGAATTAGTCAAGTAATATCTTATTGCGTCAGCTCCGTATTTTTCCATCACTTCCATGGGGTCAGGATAATTATCTAAATGTTTTGACATTTTCTTTCCATCTTGCGCTAAAACCATTCCATTAGCCACCACATTTTTAAAACAATTTGTTCCCTTAAGGGCGGTGGCTAAAACGTGGAGATAATAAAACCACGCTCTAGTTTGGTCTACTCCTTCCGCAATAAATTGAGCTGGAAAATTCTCTTCAAACTTCTCTTTATTCTCAAAAGGATAATGCATTTGGGCGTAAGGCATTGACCCTGACTCAAACCAACAATCTAAAACATCTGGAATTCTTCTCATTGTTCCTGAACATTTTTCGCATTTAAAAGTATATTTATCCACAAAATGCTTATGCAAGTCTTCAACCTTTTCTCCGTAAGCTTTTTCTAATTCTTTAACTGAACCAAAAACTTTTTGCTCCCCGCACTTGTCGCACACCCAAAGAGGTATAACAGAACCCCAAAATCTTTGCCTTGAAATTGACCAATCTCTAGCCCCCTCTAACCATTTACCAAATCTACCATTTTTAATATGACCAGGAATCCAATTAATATCTTTCGCTGTTTTTAACGCTTGTTCTTTAATTTTTGTTACTCTAACAAACAAAGAAGTGGTGGCGTAATTTAATAAAGGTGAACCGCAACGCCAACAATGAGGATAAGAATGAGTAAATGGAATTTCTTTAAAAACTAAGCCCTTTTTTGTTAAAAATTTTAAAACTTTTTTATCTGTACTGACGGGATCAAGTTTCGGTTTTACTTCTTGCCCTTTAAAATCTATAACATCATCATTAAAACACCCATTCATTTTGACATGCTGAATAAATGGCAATTGCTTTTCATTTCCTAAATTCATATCATCTTCCCCAAAAGCTGGAGCAATATGAACAATACCAGTTCCATCTTCTACGGTAATAAAATCAGCCAGTTGAATAGTATACAAATTTTGTTTGTTCTTTATGTCTTTATCTAAATAGTAATCAAATAATGGTTTATATTTTCTACCTTCTAATTCTTTGGGGTTAATTTCTTTTAAAATTTTGTATTTTCTGTCTTCAAACACACTTTTTAAATTTTCTTCAACACAAATAAATTTCTCATTCCTGCCTCGCCGGCAGGCAGGATTTGATTCAACTAAAACATATTTTAACTTTTCCCCAAGAGCTAAGGCAACATTACCCGGCAAAGTCCAGGGCGTAGTTGTCCATGCCAACATATAAACACCAGGTTGGTCCCTTAATTCAAATTTAGCAATGACAGAAATATCTTCTATGTCTTTATACCCATCACTTACCTCATGCTGAGACAATGTTGTTTCACACCGAGGACAAACGTGCATTGATTTATAGCTCTCGTAAATTAATCCTTTATCCCATAATTCTTTAAAAACCCACCAAATACTTTCCATATAATCTTTATCCATTGTTTTATAATCATTATCCATATCTACCCAGCGCCCAAAACGATGAATAATTTTTCTCCATTCCTCCGCATAAACCAAAACCTTGCTCCGGCAAGTTTCATTAAATTTAGCAACGCCTAATTCTTCAATCTGTTTCTTGTTTTTAATCTCCATTTCCTCTTCAACAATATTCTCAACTGGCAAACCATGACAATCCCATCCCCATTTTCTTTCGACATGATATCCCTTCATTGTCCAATAACGAGGGACAATGTCTTTCATTAAACTAGCGACTAAATGCCCATAATGAGGGGTACCAGTAGCAAAAGGAGGGCCATCATAAAAAACAAAATCGCCTTGAGGAGATTTTTTTCTCAAAGATTTTTCAAAAGTTTTATCTTTGTCCCAAAACTTTAAAATTTTCTTTTCGTTTTCCGCAAAATTAAATTGAGGCATAAAATTAATTTAAGAATTACGTCATATTGACATTATACATATAATAAATAGATAAGCAAAAAAAAATAATTTTTTATGGCCGAAGCACTAAATTGGTTTCCAAAAAATCAACTTGTTGCATTAAAGGAGTATTAGTAAATTCATCTTTAGCTATTAAAAAAATATCTTCTGTAAGGGTTATTTTTGAATCTGCGTCTTCTAATTTAGGAATGATTGCTATCTCAAAATTCGCCTCCAATAAAGGTGAAGGATAAAAACCTTGATAAGCTGATAATTCTGAAATTTCCCAAATTATCTCTCTGCTTGATTCATTATATGATAAAATTCCTTGCGTGCTTTGTGCTTGATTTGTCCACTCAACATAAGATGGTAATTTTGTTTTAATCACCACATCTTGAACAACATTGCTACCGTTTTCCAAACTCCAAATAACTCGATAAAAGGTTTTTTGATCAACTCCCAAAAGAGGCAATTCTCCTCTTTTTAGCTCTTCATTAATATAATCATAATATCCTAATTCTACATCCAAATTTAAATCCGTAGCAATCTTTAAATCTATTTTTGGACTTTGAGCAATTACACCCTCGTAATTCTCGAGATTTCCACTGACAAAAATTTGAATTTCGCTTTCTGCTTGAATAAATCTATTTTCTTGAGCTTGAGCAACGGAGGCCAATGGTAAATAAAAAACAATCGCTCCTTGGTCTCCTGCTTTAATTTCTGCCAAATTTGATATCAATCTTGAATCCCACCCCCTTGATATCAAATCTAAGGTTTGTCTAGTTTTAAGATAAGGAGGTGAAGTTTGATAATCTTGACTAAGATAATAATACCAAAAATTTTGTTCTAAATCATTTAAGTTAAAATATTGATTCTTGTTTAAAAAAATATTTATTTTTAAATTCTCAACCTTCTTGTCGCTATTATTTTCGTAAATCAATGCCAAAGGCAACAATTCTCCCCAATTATAATTAAAAGCTGGAATTTTTAAATCAATACTAAAAGGGAATGGCTCTACTTGTAAATAATCCGAGAAATAATCATGAAATTCTGAAGAAAAACCTTTTAAATGAAAATACAAGGACCCTTCTATTAAGGAATCATAATCAGCTTTTCCTGAAAATATACCCTTTATTCTAATTTCCTGCAGAGTTTTACTTTTTATTTCTTCCCAATGCCAAATATAACGATTAGTTAAATCTTTTTCATAACCAGAGACATCTGAAGCGAGTGAAAAACTAGAAGGGAAAGACAAAGAAACCTCTACTTGATTTAGGTCGCATGGTTCTGAATTGCGAATGAATACAAAAAAAACACATTCTTCACCCACGCGACAAGCTGATGAACCATGAAGCCAGAAGTCAACATTTTTGTCATCCACGTCTATGTTGTCGGCCTGGTCAGAATAATAAAAACTAATCAAACTAATAACTAATATTAAAAATAGAAAAACAAAAACAAGGCTCAAAACACTTGACGCCATGTTTTTGTGTTGACATTTCATTTTATAATTCAATCAAACAACTATTGATTCAATTGTTGCTCTATGGAAGCAACAACCGAAGAATCTGCTTTCAACTTCTCTATAAACAAAACTTGGTCCTTATTGATTCTCATAGAATTCTCCGGCCCATGAATTTCGTCGTCTAAGCTCATCAAAGAAAGCTGGGGTTGAAGTTCTTCTCCTTCAGTAGAAGCAGGTACCTGTTGAACTTGCAAATAATAAACATCATTTAATGTTATAAACTCTGTATTTTCTTTTCCTATTTTTCCGAAATAAGTTCGACCATTAATCAAAGAAACGGCTGACCAAGAAGAAGAGGAAATTTGATTCATCGCTGGTTTCAAAAAAACAAAGGTCAAGGCAACGACCAAAACGATTAGAATAATGATGCCAACGACCAAAACAACTAAGCCGTATTTCTTTCCTTTAGAAGATGGAAAAGAATCAGAATTTGCGAATTTTGATTTTACTTCACTCATAATCAATAATTTAAAAGTTATAAAATTAATTAGAATTAATCGCCCTTTGATAAAAATTTAAAGTTTCAGAAGCGCATTTATCCCATTTGAATTCATGGGCTAAAAGTTCTCCTCTAACTTTGAGTTTATCATATAGTTTTGGATTAGTCAACAAATCATAAGCAACAATTGTTATCTCGGAAACATTGTAAGGGTCAACAATTGCTGCTACTTGACTAGCTATCTCTTTCATAGACGAGGTGTTGCTAGTAATCACTGGCACCCCTTTAGCCATAGCTTCAATCATTGGGAAACCAAATCCTTCATAAAGAGATGGAAACATAAATAAACTGGCTCCCTCAAACAATGCGTTTAAATCCGAAGCTTCCGTGTAACCCGGAAAAATAATATCCTTTTTATATTTTGATAACCCAGCGGCTTGTTTTACTTTTTTAAAATTAATATCTTTTCTGCTCCCGCCCAAAACTAATTGATATTCTGGTAATGTTTTATTTTTGACAGATTCTATTTTTCTTCTTAAACGTTCATAAGCAAAAATAATGCGGGTAACATTTTTTCTACGACCAAAATCAGTTAAAGAAAACAGATAATCCTTTTTGATTTTATGCTTATTCCTAACCTGTTTGATTTTACCCAAAGTGTTTTTCTTAAAAAATCTTCTATCAACTCCATGATAAATAACTTTAATCTTCCGACGGTTAACATTAAAAATTTCCTGCAAATCTTTGGACGTAGACTTAGAAACAGCAATAATCATATTAGCTTTTTCTAAAATGCTGGGTAAATTTTTCCTTAAAAGAATATTTTGTTTCTGCTTAGAATATAATTCAAAAAATTTACAAACCGCTAAATCGTGAACAGTTACTATTGTTTTGCCAACATAGGGCCGTGGCAACCAAGGAATTGGTGAATGGAGAATATCCAATTTTTCTCTAGAAAAAACAGCGCTTACTAAAAGATGAGCATATTTGTCTGGCATTAAATTGCTATATTGTATAAATGGAACAAATTTAATTAAAACATTTTTTTGTTTAAATTTTGCTATTCTGTTTCGGCTAATAGAATGATCAAAAAATAAAACATAAATATTTTTTTTGTCAGCTTTTAACAAATGACGAACCAACTGATAGGTATAATGACCAATGCCATCACATTCTCCTTTATCAGGATGTAAAATTGTCCGACAATCTATGCCAATTTTCATATATTGATTATAATACAAAATAAACTAAATGTAAATATTTTCCACATATAAACAATTTAGACATACAAACAGATATGATACAATAATAGACAAAACAAGAGTTAACCTGTAAACTTAAAATAAATTTTAAACACTACTGTCTTATGAGAATAATAGCTAAGAATAAAAAAGCTTTATACGATTATGAAATTTTAAATACTTTTGAAGCTGGAATTGTTTTGACTGGACCTGAAGTAAAATCAATTAAAAATGGAAGAATAAATCTTGCCGGCAGTTATGTGATGGTAGATAACGAGAATAATGTCTATTTACTGAACGCTCATGTCGCTCCGTATCCTCCAGCTTTTCAGGTTCAACAAGATTACAAACCAACTCAGAACAGAAAATTACTTCTCAGAAAAAAAGAAATTCAGGAAATAATTGGCAAAACGCATATAGTTGGATTAAGTGCAATTCCATTAAAAGTCTACACTAAAGGCAGTATTATAAAAATAGAAATTGCTATCGCAAGGGGCAAAAAAAAATATGACAAAAGACGATCAATAAAAGAAAGGGACTTAAAGAAAAAGATTAGAGAAAAATTAAAAAAATCACTCAAATTTTCTGACTAAAGTCAAATTTCCTTCTTTGTCCCACACGCCAACTCCAATACTATCTAACCCTAAAATAATTTTTCGTTCTGGGAAAAGTTTCTCTAAATGATAAACTCCAGCATCACAAGCTAAAACTATAGTAGTATCTCCGCGCAATTCTCCTTTATTTAGTTCTAATTCGTCATAAGCGCAAGGACGGCCAATCAAATCGGTATCTACCACATTAAATCCATCCTTTTTTAACTTTTCCGCTAACTTATCCATCCCTTCTTGTCCGCCAGTTCCACATATTCTCGCGCATGAGTTACAAGAAACTATACCTATTTTATCATTTTTTTTAAGTTGACTCCTAATTATTCCGTAAATTTTGGATTCTGTAATAATCATATTTTTTTATTAATTTAAAATTTTATATGACTGTACCACGTGACCGCGGTTATTTATATTGGAGCCCCGTAAAGTCGCTACGCTCCCACGGGGCACGTAAAATACTTCACGCTGTTCAGTATTTTACGTGGTCGGGGATAGGAGGATCGAACTCCTGACCTCACGCCCCCCAGGCGTGCGCGCTACCGCTGCGCCAATCCCCGGAGAACAAAAATTAAATCTTACCCAGTTCCCGCTTTAAAATTTTTAAACACTTAGTGCAAATTTTTATTTTAGTCCTATTCTTGTTTTCCACATCTATTTTATAAAATCCACTTGCTTTTTTCCCTAAACACTTTTTAATAACCTTATCATCTTTAAGAATATTTTTTAAAGATTTATCAGGTCCAGATATATTTTTAGTTTGCAAATTCACATACTGGCGCCTTTTAGTCGCTATATTAGAATGTGACCTGGTAATAGCTGTTTGAGGCCCACGGCCACAAATATCACAACGTCTTGACATAAAAAATTAGTTAATTAGTTAATTGGGGATTAGTTAATTGGGGTCCTGATTACCTGCCTACCGGCAGGCAGGCCTAAGTACCCAATTACCTAAATACCTATCTTAACATTTTAAATTTATTTAACAAGTGTATGAATTTACTCTTTTTCTTTTTTATTATAATCCCTTCTGCTATTATTCACGAATATGCCCATGCTTGGGCAGCAGATCAACTCGGAGATCCAACCGCTAAACAAGCTGGGCGCTTAACATTAAATCCTTTAGCTCATATTGATATATGGGGAACCATTTTAATGCCTATTATTTTATTTTGGATTTCGAAAGGAATGTTTCTTTTTGCTTACGCTAAGCCCGTTCCCTTTAATCCCTATAATCTAAGAAATCAAAAACATGGGTCAGGTTTAGTAGCTTTAGCTGGACCTCTAGCTAATCTAATTATCGCTTTAATCTTTGGGCTAATTATCAGATTTTCCACAATAACTTCTTTAACTTCGCTCTTGGGTATTGTTGTTTATGCAAATATTTTATTAGCGATTTTTAATCTTCTGCCAATTCCACCCCTGGATGGCTCAAAAATTTTATTTTCTTTTTTGCCAAGCAGATTTAGGCATTATGAAATGGTAATGCAAAGATATGGATTTTTTATTTTACTTCTATTCATATTCTTTGGCTTTCAGATAATATTCCCTATAATCTTTAGTATATACAAACTTATCGTCGGTCAACCTTTTATGTTTTAACTAAAAAAATTGACATTTTTTAGAAAATAAAGTAAAATTAATTTAATATTCAATTAACTAATTAACTAATCTATAAATGCCTACCATAAATCAATTAGTCCGTAAAGGAAGAAAAAGAACTAAAAAGAAATCTCAAACCCCTGCACTTAGGGTTAATTTTAATATCTTAAAAAGAAAAAGAACTTTCCTTAAAAGGGGTCGCCCATTTTTAAGAGGAATTTGTCTGAAAGTTACCACCCAAACTCCCAAAAAGCCAAATTCAGCTTTGCGTAAAATTGCTAGAGTCAGATTATCTAATGGCATGGAAGTAACCGCCTATATTCCGGGGATTGGACACAATCTTCAAGAGCATTCTGTGGTTTTGATCAGAGGTGGCAGAGTAAAAGATTTACCTGGCGTTAGATATCATATTGTTCGAGGAGTTTACGATACTAGTGGTGTTGAAGGTCGAAAACAGAGTAGAAGCCTTTATGGCACAAAAAAACCAAAGTCAGATAAAAAATAAACAGATAATTAAAACGCAATAATCAATAATTGATAATTAATAACCAACTTATGAGAGGAAAACAAGCTATAAAAAGAAAAATTAGTCCAGACTCTAAATACCAATCAATCCCTGTAGCCAAATTTATCAATTACGTCATGAAAGGTGGCAAAAAAAGTATTGCCTCTAAAATAGTTTATCAATCTTTTGACTTTATTAAAGAAAAAACCCAAAAAGATCCTTTGGAAATATTCAAAAAAGCAATAGAGAGCATATCTCCATTTATAGAAATAAAATCTCGCCGAGTCGGTGGAGCCAACTACCAAGTCCCAACCCCAACAACTGAATCTCGCAGATTTATTTTGGCTTGTCGTTGGATTATTGATGCTGCCCGTAAGCGTAAAGGAAAAACAATGTTTGAAAAATTGGGACAAGAATTCTTAGAAGCAACTGAAAATCAAGGCAATGCCATTAAGAAAAAAGAGGATGTCCATCGTATGGCCGAAGCAAATAAGGCTTTTGCTCATTTTGCTAGATATCATTAAAATTTATTAGCAAAATCTTTTGATATCTAATTGAACTTACTAAACAAAGTTCTCCTCTTTTAATAAGGGGAGAAAAATTATTAATAACTAATAAACTGATTATTTAACTTAAATATAGATATGTCTACTGAATACAAATTAGAACAAGTACGCAATATTGGAATTATTGCTCATATTGACGCTGGCAAAACAACTGTCAGCGAGAGGATTCTATTTTATACTGGAAAAAAACATAAAGTAGGAGAAGTTCATGAGGGTCAAGCGGAGATGGATTGGATGGAACAAGAAAGAGAAAGAGGGGTTACTATTACCTCTGCGGCCACTACTGTATTCTGGCCCGATTCAGAGGGGAAAAATACAAAAATTAATATTATTGATACCCCAGGCCATATTGATTTTACCGCGGAAGTTCAAAGGTCTTTACGCATTTTAGATGGAGGAGTAGTTATTTTTGACGGAGTAGCAGGGGTTGAGCCTCAATCTGAAACCGTTTACCATCAAGCTGAAAAGTTTAAAATACCATTAATCGGTTTTATAAATAAAATGGATCGTACTGGGGCTGACTTTTACGCTGATATGGAATCTATTCACGAACGCTTAACTAAAAATGCTCATCCCTTACAATTACCAATAGGCTCAGAAACAAATTTCAAAGGGATTATAGATTTATTCACTTGTAAGGCCTACATATATTCAGGTGAAATGGGGGAAGAAATCAAAATTGAAAATGTGCCTGAAAATTTAAAAGAAAAAACGAAAAAATATAGGACAGAAATGATAGAAACTATTATTGAAGGCGACGATCAATTGATGCATGAATATCTAGAGGGGAAAGAGCCAGATATAAAAATTCTAAAAAAATTACTAAGGCAAGCTGTCATTAACGGGAGAATAGTGCCCATCCTTTGCGGTTCAGCTTTAAAAAATAAGGGCATTCAACCCCTTTTAGACGCTATTTCTTTTTACCTTCCCTCACCCTTGGATGTTCCTCCAGTAGAAGGAATTGACCCGAAGACAGAAGAAAAAATAATTCGTAAAGCAGACAACAAAGAACCCTTTTCAGCATTAGCTTTCAAAATAGCCACAGACCCATATGTGGGACGATTATGTTATTTTAGGGTTTATTCTGGCACATTGGCTTCAGGATCATATGTTTTAAATACTACTACCAACAATAAGGAAAGAGTGGGGCGAATTGTTCAAATGCACGCCAATCAAAGAAAAGAAATTGATGAAGTTTCAGCGGGAGATATTGCTGCCATTGTGGGTATAAAAAATACAACCACTGGTGATACTCTTTGTGACCTAAATGATCCTATTATTTTAGAATCTATCAGCTTTCCTAATCCTGTTATTTCTATTGCTATTGAACCAAAAACAAAACTAGACCAAGAAAAAATGGGATTAGCTATTACTAAATTAGTAGAAGAAGACCCAACTTTTCGCGTAAAAACAGACGAAGAAACAGGACAAACTATTATTTCTGGCATGGGAGAATTCCATTTAGAAATTATTGTCGACCGCTTAAAGCGAGAATTTAATGTTAATGTTAATGTTGGTCAACCACAGGTCGCCTACAAAGAAACCATTACTACTACTGTTAAAAGTGAAGGAAAATACATTCATCAATCAGGAGGACGTGGTCAATATGGACATTGCTATTTAGAACTTGAGCCTAAAAAAAGAGGCGGAGGATTTGAATTTATGGACAAAATTAAAGGTGGAGCTATTCCCAGAGAATTCGTTCCAGCTATCAAAAAAGGAGTTATTCAGGCTATGTCTGAAGGGGCTTTAGCTGGTTATCCTTTAGTAGATATGAAGGTCACTGTTTATGATGGTTCTTTTCACGAAGTAGATTCTTCAGAAGCAGCCTTTAAAATCGCTGCTGCTCGGGCGGTCAAAGAAGGGGTTAAAAATGCAAAACCCACTCTATTAGAACCAATAATGAAATTAGAAGTAGTGGTTCCTGAAAAATTTATGGGAGATGTTATTGGAGACCTTAACTCTCGCCGCTCTCAAATTCAGGAAACAAAAGACAGAGGGCAAGTCAAAATAGTTCACGCCTTATCACCTTTATCTGAAATGTTTGGTTATACCACTGCTTTAAGGTCAGTAACTGAAGGACGTGGTAGTTCTAATATGGAGTTTGACCATTATGCTCCAACTCCAGCCAATGTTCAGGCCAAATTAACCAACAAAGATGACAAAAAATAATTGACATTCTAGTTAAAAACTGTATCCTTAATGTGTTATAAGGGGATGTCTTATAATCGACGCAAGAAGATTGCGATAAAAAAAGCCTTTCGTACATTTTTAGGGACGCGTTAGTTCTCTAAAACAAATCAAATGGCAAACTAATTGCTAAAGTAAGGCAAATGCTTAGCATTCCAGCCTTCAACTTTGCTAGAGCTTAAAAAAGCAATAGCCGTTAAATTTTTGAATCCTGCTAAAAAATTTGATGTATTATCAGCAGGAGAACGACCAATCTGTCGGCCCGAACGGAATGGTTGTATTAAATCGGGCTATGATTAAAGGGATTCGTCCAATTTTAACCCTTAATCAAGAAATCAATTGGACTATAAAGGTAGAAATTTTTATCTTAATTCCTGCGAACGCGGGGGAAGTGCCCGCCATCTCCACCATCCTTCGCTCCTCGCTAATGCTCGGAGCTTCGGACGGCAAAGCCATTTATTATTAATTATTTTTAATAACATAATCTCAAAAAATTGAAGTATTACCGAGTAAACAATAAAATAACTGCTCCTCAGGTTCGTTTAATAAACGAAAAGGGGGAACACTTGGATGTTGTTGAAACAACAAAAGCGTTGGAAATGGCTAGAGAGAAAGAATTAGATTTAGTTGAGATTAGCCCTCAAGCTAAACCTCCTATAGCTAAAATTTTAAATTTTAATCACCTTAAATACGACCTCAAAAAGAAAGAAAAGCAACAAAAAAAAGAACAAAAAATCAATGAGGTTAAGGGCATACGTTTAACCCCCCGTATTGGAAAACATGATTTAGACCTTCGAGTAAAAAGAGCGTGCGAGTTTATGGATAAAGGAAATAAAATAAAGATTGAAATGATATTGCGTGGGAGAGAAAAAGCGCACTTCCCATTAGCCCAAAAATTAACCGAAGAATTTATAGATATGCTAGGAAAAAATATTGAGATAGAGCAAAAAATAAAAAGGCAAGGAAACCGATTAACGGTTTTAATCACTAAGAAATAATAAATATGAGTAAACCTTCTAAAACAATATCTAAAAGAATAAAAAAAACTAAGAATAAAAAATTCTTACACATGACTTGTGGGCAAAATCATTTTAACTCGAAAGAATCTCGACAAGTAACTAAAAATAAAAGAAGAAGAAAAGCGCTTAGCAAGGGTTTTAGAAAAACGCTTAAACAAAATCTTTAATACATTAAAATACGAGAATAAATGTTCCCATGTTCTAATGTTCTAATGAATTTATATGCCAAGAGTTAAAAGAGGAAAAAATCATCTTAAAAAAAGAAGAAAATTACTAAAAGCAGTCAAGGGTTATCGTGGTGGACGAAAAAGCAAAATAAAATTAGCAAGAACTGCCGTCAAAAAAGCAGGTGTTTATGCTTATCGTGACCGTAGGAACAAAAAAAGGACCATGAGACAACTCTGGCAAATTAAAATTAATGCTGGTTGCAGGGAAAACAAATTAACATACTCTAAATTTATTGGCGCGCTAAAGAAAAATAAGATTGAACTGGACCGCAAAATTTTAGCTCAGTTGGCGGAACATTATCCCGAAATCTTCGTCAAAATCATTGGAATGGTTCAAAAAACTCACTAGGTATCTTCTATGCCTATTTTTAGAAAATTAGATAAAGAATTCTTTGAATTATGGTCATATGACATGGCATATATTTTAGGATTTTTTGCAGCTGATGGCAGTATGATAATAAACAAACGTGGAGCACATTATATCGATTTTCATATTACCGACAAAGACTTACTATATAAAATTAGAAAAGCATTTAAATCAAATCATAAAATCAAAAGACAAAAACAAAACGAAAAATGGCACGATAGTTATCATTTACAAATTGGCAGCAAGCAAATGTTTTACGATCTGAAAGAATTAGGATTTACTCAAAGAAAAAGCAAAACTTTGCAAATGCCTAAAATTCCACAAAAATATTTTTCTAATTTCACAAGAGGATATTTTGACGGAGATGGAACTGTTGTTTATTCACAATATTTTTGTAAAGCACGAAACAAATATAGAAAATATCTACAGTGTGGCTTCATATCAGGAAGTGAAACATTCCTACAAGCATTATCTAATCGTCTTAAAAAAGAAACGAGCATTCTCGGAGGATCTTTGCACCTTTTGAAAGGAGGATACCGTTTATTTTATAGCACTAGAGATACGCTCAAATTATATCACTTTATGTACGATAATCTCGACAGTAACCTCTTTCTAAAAAGAAAACAAAAAATATTTCAAAAATATATACGGTTCGGTGGTGTAGTTGGTTAACACACGGCCCTGTCACGGCTGAGATCGCGGGTTCGAGTCCCGTCCGGACCGCCACTTAACATAAAAAGCCGCTTTTAG
>Ga0207997_1000006_pt1 | contig 95251 bp, 103 predicted proteins | sample AntAceMetag02UKN_FD_184777 | JGI IMG/M metagenome (GOLD analysis project Ga0207997, IMG submission 184777) | Saline lake microbial communities from Ace Lake, Antarctica - Antarctic Ace Lake Metagenome 02UKN (SPAdes) (version 2) | ecosystem: Environmental > Aquatic > Non-marine Saline and... | reverse complement strand
TACCCCACCTCCTAAGATTACGGTTTTTACTTTATAATCTTTAGCTACTTTAATTGTTTTTTTAATTAAAACATCAATAATTGATTGTTGAATTTCTTTAGCCATTTCCGAAATGTATTTTTTGGAAGTTCTTATTTTTTTATTTCTTTTTTTATAATCATATAAAACAGCTGTTTTTAAACCAGAGAAACTGAAATCATAATCTTTTGAATACATCATTGGTCTAGGTAGTTTAATCTGAAACTTAGGAACAGATGTTGGATATTTTTTAATTTGTTCTTCAATGCTTGGTCCTCCTGGATAAGCAAGGCCCAAGATTCTTGCTGTCTTGTCAAAACATTCTCCAACTGCATCGTCTCTTGTTTCTCCAATTATTTCATAATCTTTTATTTTTTTCATCAATATTAATTGTGTATGTCCACCACTAACTATCAAAGCAAGCATCGGGAATTTAATTTTTTTGGTTATACTAATAAAATTAGCTAAAATATGTCCTTCAATATGGTTAACAGGGATTAAGTGTATGTCCCACATAAAAGACAAAGATTTAGCAAAGTTCAATCCTACCCATAAACAAGGTTCTAAACCAGGGCCTATTGTGACGGCAATTAAATCTGGTTTTTTGAATTTCTCTTTCTTTTTAGCTCCTTGTAGCGCTTGTTTCAAAACAGGTACTAAATTTTTTTCATGTTCTCTTTTGGCTAAGCTTGGATAAACTCCTCCATATTTTCTATGAATATCTATTTGAGAAGAAATTATATTAGAAAGAATTTTAATTTTCTTGTTTTTAATTTTTAATATAGCGATACATGTATCGTCACAAGATGTATCAATAGAAAGTATAATCATATTCTTAATCTTACCTAAACTATTGTAATTTTTCAAATTTTAAGTTAATTTATTATTATATGACCCTATCGTCTAGTGGTTAGGACACTAGGTTTTCATCCTAGAAACCGGGGTTCGACTCCCCGTAGGGTCACTTATGCAAAACTATATTAATATTGGCCGGATTTCTGATATCACGGATAAGAAAGATAGAATACTTTTTCGTATATTCGAAATATTACCTGGCTTTTTAAGTATAAGTACTCTGACTTTTGCTTTAGTATTTTCCTGGTCCAAGCCGATTTGGGTTGCTTTCTTTGTGATTCTTTTTGATGTTTATTGGACTTTAAAAGTTTATTATCTTTCTTTCCATCAAGTTGTTTCTTTTAGAAAGATGAAAAAAAATCTTAAGATTGACTGGGGGAAAGAAATTAAAAAATATTCGGAATCAAAAAATATTTATCAATTAATAATTTTACCAATGGCAAATGAAGGATGGGAAGTAGTTGATGAAACATTAAAATCACTTAAAAATTCTGTATATCCAAAAGATAAAATGATTGTTGTTTTAGCCCAAGAACAAGCAGGAGGAGAAGAATCAAAAAAAATAGGAAAAATGGCTGAAAAATATTATGGAAACTCTTTTCATAGTTTTTTAATTACAGAACATCCGAGTAATGTTGAAGGAGAAGTGAGGGGCAAGGGTTCTAATATGGCTTTTGCTGGGAAACAAGTTATAAAATTAATAGAAGAAAAAGGAATTCCATTAAAAAATATTATTGTATCTGCTTTTGATATTGATACCAAAGTTTATTCTCAGTATTTTAACCGTTTGGTTTATTGTTATTTCAAAGCAAAAAGACCGGAAAGATCTAGTTTCCAACCTATACCTGTTTACCATAATAATATTTGGCAATCTAAAGCATTTACTAGAGTAGTAGCTGCCTCCAATAGTTTCTGGCAGATGATGCAACAGGAAAAACCAGAACAATTGGTTACTTATTCTTCTCATTCAATGTCCGCAGAGGTTTTCTTTAATGTAGGATATCCTCACAATATTGTATCTGATGATTCTCGAATATTTTGGAAGGCATTTTTTAAATATAATGGTGACTATGAGGTAATCCCTTTATATTATCCTCTTTCAATGGATGTAGTAATGGGGGAGAATTTTTTAAAGACCATAGTAAACCAATATAAACAACAGAAACGATGGGCCTGGGGAGTCATCGAAATACCGTATGTTTTTTTAAATTTTTTAAAGAATAAAAAGATTCCTATCAAGAAAAAGATTCTTCATACTTTAGTTCTTCTAGATGGTTTTTGGTCTTGGGCCTGTGCTTCCTTATTAATATGTTTTTTAGGGTGGCTACCTATATTTTTTGGAGGAGAAGCGTTTAATACTACAGTTCTTTCTTATAAGCTTCCTAAGATAACAGCATTAATTTTAACTTTTTCAATGGTAGGCATGATCACAGGTGCTTTAATAAATATTTGCTATTTACCTCCTATGCCTAAAAATATGAAAGGGTTTAAAAGAATATTTATGATTTTACAATGGGCCTTTCTCCCAATCACTCTAATAATATTTGGGGCTTTTCCAGCGCTTGATGCTCAAATAAAATTAATCCTTGGAAAGGATTTAGAATTTTGGAATACGCCAAAACCGAGGCAATAAAATTATTCCAAATGAATTATCTTTTGAAACTTTTTTAATTTATCCTTTAAACCAGGATATTTTTTTAGAGTTGGATCTTGTCTTAAAATCTCCAATGCAGAGGTTTTTGTTTTTTCTAACAAAGGGATATTTTGAAAATTCTTCATTGCTAAATCAGGGATTCCCCACTGTTTTCCTCCGTATAGACTACCCGGTCCTCTAATCTCTAAATCTTTTTCAGATAATTCAAATCCGTCTTCAGCTTTAATAATTGCTTTTAATCGTTGGTTTGTTTTTTTAGAAGAAGAATCAGTAAGTAAAAAACAATAAGATTGTATGTTTGATCTTCCTACTCTTCCTCTAAATTGATGTAATTGAGCTAAACCAAATCTCTCTGCTCCTTGGATCATCATTACCGTGGCATCAGGGATATCAATTCCTACTTCCACCACAGACGTTGAAACTAAAATATCTATTCTTTTATTTTTAAAATCTCTCATTATTTTTGTTCTTTCGCTGGTCTTCATTTTGCCATGCATCATTTCTATATTTAAATCGGGGAAAACTTGTTCCGACAATTTTTCATATTCCTGCTTTACGGCTTTAACATTATTCCAAGTAGAATTGGGCTTTTGTTCCGAACTATCAATTCTAGGACAAATAATAAATGCTTGATTCCCCATTTCAATTTGTTGCCTTATAAAGTCAAATGCTTTATTCCTTTCTTTTGGCGGGATAATTTTAGTGATTATCTTTTTTCTCCCCTTAGGCATTTCATCTAGGATGGACAAATCAAGATCTCCATAGATTGTCAGGGCTAAGCTTCGGGGGATTGGGGTAGCAGTCATTGATAATAAATGGGGAATAATTCTTTTTTTAGAATCAGTAGGTCGCTGAATTAATTTTGCTCTTTGTTCTACTCCGAAACGATGTTGTTCGTCAACAATACAAAGTCCTAACCCGCCACCCTTTTCTTCACTTGGTAAACTAAATTTTACTTTGTCTTGGATTAAAGAATGAGTACCGATTAAAATATCTATTTCTCCTTTTTTTGTTCTTTCTAATAATTTACGTCTAGATATCTCAATTATTTCGTTCTCTAATTTTAATGAAATAATTTTATCTTCTTTTCCAGTTAAAAGAGCGATTCTAATTTTAAGAGGTCTTAATAATCTTGAAACTTCTTGAAAGTGTTGTTTGGCTAATATTTCAGTTGGAGCCATAAAAGCAACTTGATATCCAGCCTTAACCACATTAAGAGCAGCAATTACAGCTACTATTGTTTTACCAGACCCTACATCTCCTTCTAACAACCTAGACATTGGCCTGGGGCTTTCCATATCTTTTAAAATCTGCCAGGCGCTCTTTCTTTGAGCGTCTGTTAATTTATAAGACAAAGAGTCTACAAATCTTTTAGTAATTTTTACATTAAAAGGAATTGCCAGGGATTTTTCTTTATTTAATTTTAATTTTTCATTTAAAATGAAAACTTGAATCAAGAAAAGTTCCTCAAACACAAATCTTTTTCTTGCTTTTTCAGCTAGAGAAGCTGAATCTGGAAAATGGATTTGCCAAATAGCTTGGCTTCGAGATATAAAGTTATATTTTTTAAGTATTTCTTCAGGTAAAACCTCGGGAATCTGATTTTTAAATTGGGCTAATAATGGCCTTATAATAGAACGAAGCCACCTAGAAGATAATCCTTCAGTTTCTGGATAGACAGGAATCATTCTGCCGGTATGAGTTAGACTGTCTATTGATAATTTATTTTCTACTTCTAATATTTTTTCATAAGTTGGGTTAGAAAGATAAAACCCGTTTTTATCTAAATTAACTTTTCCGGCTAAGCAAATCCAATCATCTTTTTTTAAACTCTTTGAAATATATGGTCGGCTGAACCAGACAACTTTTATAGCTGCTGTTTTATCTTGAACGATTACTTCGGTTATAAACATTTTCTTTTTCCATGTTCGAGAAGTTTTTATATCTAAAACTTTGCCCTGCAAACAGCAAGTTTCATTTGCTTTAACTTTAGAAATTGGGAGAATATTAGAAAAGTTTTCATATCTATGAGGAAAATGAAAAAGCAGGTCCTCAATAGTTTTGATTTTCATCTTTTTCAATCTTTTTAAAAAGATTGGACCTACTCTGGGAATATTTTGAATTGGAGTATCTAATTGCATAATTTATGTGCCCTCGAGAGGAATCGAACCTCTATCGCAAGCTCCGCAAGCTAGTATTCTGTCCGTTAAACTACGAGGGCATTGGCTTTAAAGTATCATAAAAATAGGCATTTTTCAATTTGATTTATCAATATTTTGGTGTTAATATAAATAATTATTTGGAGGAGTCGAATAATGGTATTTCAACACCCTGCTAAGGTGTGACCTGTTATGGGTCTTGTGGGTTCGAATCCCACCTCCTCCGCCAGATTTGTTAATTCTGGAGGGTTGGCTGAGCGGCTCAAAGCGCTAGTTTTGAAAACTAGTGGGAGAAATCCCTCGCAGGTTCGAATCCTGCACCCTCCGCCCTAAGAGATATTATTGCTTTTAACAAAAGAACATTATTGTTCTTTTATTGTTTTTAAAAACTATTAAACTATATTGTTATGCAAAAAACAAATCATTTGACAGAAGGACCTATTCTAAAATCGCTGATAGGATTATCAATCCCTATTATTTTAGCAAATATTTTACAAACAGCTTATCAAATAACTGATACTTTTTGGGTGGGAAGACTTGGGACTGTTGCTGTTGCAGCTGTTTCTATAAGTTTTCCAATCATTTTTCTTATTATTTCTTTTGGGGGAGGGCTAGCAATGGCTGGAACAATACTTGTTGCTCAATACAAAGGGAGACAAGACCAGAAAGCAATAAATCATATTACTTATCAAACATTATTAATGGTTATTTTTGTCTCGGTTGTTCTTTCTATTATTGGTTATTTTTTATCTCCTCATCTTATTAATTTAATGGGAGTAGAACAAAATGTTTTTTCAGAAGCGGCTACCTATATGAAGATTTCCTTTTTAGGCATGATTTTTATGTTTACCTATATGGTTTTTCAATCTTTAATGCGTGGGGTTGGAGATGTTAAGACTCCTATGTATATTGTTTTAGGAACAGTTTTACTGAACTTAATTCTCGATCCTTTGTTTATTTTTGGTTATAAATTTATTCCTAGTTTTGGCGTTGCTGGAGCAGCAGTTGCTACTGTCGGGACACAGGGGTTGGCAGCAGTTATTGGAATATTTATTTTATTAAAAGGGAATCATCAAATTCAACTTTATTTAGATGATTTAAAACCAGATTTTGATTTAATAAAAAAAATGTTTAAAATTGGGATTCCTGCTTCTATAGAGCACTCCGCCAGAGCTTTAGGTATGATGATTATGACTTTTTTAGTTACAGCTTTTGGGACTTGCACTTTAGCAGCTTATGGGATTGGAAGTAGAATATTGAGTTTCGTTATTGTCCCTGCCTTAGGATTATCTATTGCGACTTCAACTCTTGTGGGGCAGAACATTGGGGCAGGAAAAGTAAAAAGAGCTGAAAAAATTACAAAATTAAGCTCTTTTATGGGTTTTATTGTTTTAACAATTATAGGAATAGTTATGTTTTTATTCGCAGAGCAAATTTCAACTATTTTTATTCCCGGAGAAATAGACACAATCCAATCAAGTGCTCTGTTTATTAAGCTGATGTCTTTAACTTTTGGATTTATCGGGGTTCAGATGGCGTTAAACGGAGCGTTTAGAGGATCAGGAAATACATTAATTCCAATGACATTATCTATTCTTTCTTTATGGTTTTTAAGATTCCCAATCGCTTATTTTCTCTCTAGCCATACTTATCTTAATGAAATAGGAATTTGGATAGCTTTTCCGATTGCTAACATAATTGCCACTCTAGTAACTATAATTTATTTTTCTAGAGGAACATGGAAAAAGAAGAAGATTACCGAAGAGATAAAATTGAGAAAAGAAACAACAAAGGAAACCATTATAGAAGAAGGTAGAATTAATTAATTTCTTCACGAGCAATTACAACCCCGAAAACATTTTTTGCTCCAGCGTTTTTTAGAACCCGAGCGCACTCTTCCATCGTTGCCCCAGTAGTGAACACATCATCCACTAAAAATATTCTTTTGTCTTGAATCTCTAGGGCATTTTTTACTTTAAAGACATTTTTAATGTTTTCCATCCGTTCTATTCTAGAAAGATTAGATTGAGGTCTAGTTTTTTTAATTTTTATAAGATTATTTATTAAAATGGGCACTTTTAAAGAAGTAGAAAGTTGTTTGGCAATTTCTTCTGATTGATTATATCCCCGCCATCTTTTTTTAAAAGAAGAAATGGGGACTGGGATTAAAAGGACATTATTCTCTAATATAGTTTTGTTTTTTATTAAGAGAAAATGTGATATTATTAAATAACAAAAGTAGGGAGTTAGCTCTCTTAAAAAAGGAGGATATTTAAATTTTTTGATAGCTTTTTTTATTAGGAAATTTTTATAAGAAACAGCAAAAAAAAGTTTATCCAAATTTTTATTTTGGTGTTTAATACAAATATCTTGTTCAGATACTCTTTGCATACAAAAAGGGCAATACTCATATTCTAATATATCAATAGTTGAAAGGCAGTTAGAGCAAATCCAGTCCCCTTCTTTTCGGCAACTTAGGCAAAAGCGGGGGAATAGTATATCCAGAATAATATTAAATATCTTCGAAAGTTTTTTAAACATATAAAATAGATTGTTTACATCTTTTATGTTATTATATACAATAGTATAAAAGCAAATTATAAAAAGATAAAATTATGGATTTCGGGATTACAAAAATGTTTTCAAAAGGTTGCCTAGGCATAGATATTGGAACTTTTTCTATTAAAATTGTTGAAGTTTCTCGTATTGGTAAAAAAACTAAAATTGAAAATTACATTGAATTTCAAGTTCCTTCAAAAGAAGATTCTCTTTTTAAAGTTTTTGGGGATGAAAGTCTTTTATTATTAAGCGATAGAATTTCCGAAATAATAAAAGAGTTATTAAAAAAGGCTAAAATCAGAGAAAAAAATGTTTTTCTCTCTATTCCTGATTTCTCTACTTTTTTTACCACTTTTGAATTACCTTCAATGTCAGCGTCTGAATTACCAAAAGCCATAGAGTTTGAGGCTCGTCACCATGTTCCTTTGCCATTGTCAAAAATTACATTTGATTGGGAATTACTTAAAGGCGAAAAGGATTTTGGCGGAATAAAAAAACATCACGTATTATTAGTTGCTGTACCTAATGAGGTTATTAAGCAATACCAAAAATTAGCAATTTTATGCAATCTTGATCTTAAAGGACTAGAAGCAGAAGTGTTTGCTTCAATGAGATCTTCAATTGGAATATCGGAGAATAAAAATCTAGTTTGTTTAGTTGACATTGGTTACACAAGCACTACAATTAATATTGTAAAAAATAAATTATTAGAACAAAGTCATAGTCTTGATATTTCAGCTAATGACTTAAATAAAGCTTTAATTGATTCTTTAAAAGTTAACTGGCAGGAAGCGGAAAGAATGAAGCAAAGCTTTGGACTAAATCCGGATAAATCAGATATTTTTCTTGCTCTGCGTCCGCAAATAGATGCTATTTTTAAAGAGATAGAAAGTGTTTGTCATAGTTTTTATCAGTCTAATGGAGAAAAAGTTGAAAATATAATATTTGTAGGTGGTGCGGCCTGCATCCCAGGATTAAAAGAATATTTTAAAGTTTTTTTAAAAAAAGAAATTAAATCTTCTAATCCTTTTCGTACTTCTAACATTTCCTATCCTCCTCTTTTAGAAGACCGCTTAGATAAAATAGGTCCTTCGTTTGCTATAGCCCTTGGGCTGGCTTTAAGAGGAGTAGGAAAATAAATTTATGGTTCAAGAATTAATACCAAAAGAAAAAGTAAAAGCATCTTCTATTATTAATAAATTGTTTTTACTATCATTAATACTGCTAATTATTTTAGGAGGAATTTATGCTTTTTTAAAGTATAAAAATTATTCTATTCAATCAAAAATAAAAGATGCCGAGAACCAAATAGTTAAGATTAGTGCTGGGAAAGATGGTGAAACAGAAAAATATGTTTTTGATGCCCAAAAAAAGATCGAGGATTTTTTAAAAGTTTTTGAAAACCACAAAATTGCCTCAAATTTTTTAGCTTTTATTAATGAATCTTCGAACAAAGAAGTTAAATTTTCAGAATTAAATTTTAATACAAAAACAAATAATGTTTCATTAAAAGGAGAAACAAAAAACTTTGATACCTTGGGCAAACAAATATTGAATCTTAAAAAAAGTGATTTAGTTAAAGGCCTAGATATATCTAATATTTCTTTGAATAAAGAGGGGAAAGTAGATTTTGCTATAATCTTCTCTCTTGATTCTAAGATATTTAAATCTCAATGAATAAATCTTTTATAACGCCAATCTTATTTTTTATCATTTTATTAATTACTGTTTATATTTTTCTGCCTGAGTTTTATCTTTTTAATAATTCTAAAGAAGAGCTTGAATCTAGAAATCAAGAAATTCAATCAATAGAAGCTTATCATCAGAAAATAAATGATACTTTTAATGAGCTAAAAAAATACGAGGGAGAATTATCAAAAATTAATTCAGCTTTGCCAGATAGTTATTTTCCTCCTTCTTTGTTTAATTATCTTCAAAAAACAAGTGCTGAGAGTGGAATGTTTTTAAAGGGAGTTAGTCTAGCAATGGTTCCAACAAAGACAACGAAAGTTTCTCCAGGGGGAGAGACGCCAGAACAAAATATCAAAGAGAATTATGTAAATATCAATTTAATAGGATCCTATAACTCTTTTAAAACATTTTTGGAATCAATTGAAAAATCTTCTCGAATGATTGAAACTGAAAATGTTTTAGTGAATATAGATGGAGAAGTTTTAAACTTTATTTTATTATTAAAGGTCTCCTCATATTATTAATAAAATATTTAATTTATGGCTGAAGAAAATTCAAAAAATAAAACTTTATTATATTTAATTTTAATATTAATAATAATTGGGCTGTTTGTTGTTTGGAAAGAAGTTATTTTAAAAGACAACAGTTTTAGTCCAAGTCCTTCAGGGGTTTTGAAAAATATCGAGATTAGTTACAAAACATTAGAAAATCCTAATCTTAAAGATTTAATACTTTTTGAAGGAGTTGCTGAGCCAGAAGTAAGTGGTCGTGAGAATCCTTTTGAGTCATATTAAAAATAAAATATATTTGATTATTGTTTAAGATATGGATTTAATTAAAGTATTGATAAAAAAGAAAATCTTAAAGAAGGATAAAGTTTCTAGCATAGAGAATCAAGTCAAAGAAAAGAAAGGGACAATTGAAGAAATAATTTTGAAAGAAAATATCCTTCCAGAGAAGGAATTATTTGAATTAAAAAGTAAACTATTAAACATTCCTTTTAAAGAAGTTGTCGCCTCAAAAATTCCTTCAAAAATTTTAGGATTAATCCCCAGAGAATCAGCTGAATATTATAAAATTATTCCTCTTAAAAGAATAAAAGGGGGTTTTGAAGTTGGGATGGTTTACCCAGAAGATAGCCAAGCCCAAGAAGCCTTAAAATTTTTAGCTAGACAAAATAAACTTTCTTATAGATATTTTTTAATTTCCTTATCAAATTTTAAAAAATGTATTGATAAATATGGAGCTCCCCAAAGAGAAATGAAAAAAGCATTGGAGATATTAGAAACTCAGACAAAACAAGAAGAAAAGTTAGTGCCTGGAGAAAAAATGAAATTTAAAAGATTAACAGAAGATGCTCCCATAATAAAAATGGTAAATGTAATTTTGAAACAAGCTGTTGAGGGAAAAGCATCAGATATCCATATTGAACCGACCAGGGAAAATTTAAAGGTTCGTTACAGGCTAGATGGTATTTTATATCCAACATTATTTTTACCTTTACGAATTCATCCATCAATTGTAGCTCGTATAAAAATTCTCAGTAAATTAAAAATTGATGAAACAAGAATCCCTCAAGATGGCCGTTTTTCATCTCAGATCGATGAAGAAAATATTGATTTTCGTGTTTCTACTTTCCCGACTACTTTAGGCGAAAAAGTTGTGCTAAGGGTACTTGATCCAGAAAAAGGCATTAAGTCTTTACAAAAAATAGGGTTAGGGAAAGAGAATCTTATTAAAATTGAAAATGCGCTTGGTAGAACATTTGGCATGATTTTAATCACCGGGCCTACCGGGTCAGGGAAAACAACAACATTATATTCTCTTTTAAAAATATTAAATAAAGAAGAAGTAAATATAGTAACCCTAGAAGACCCGATGGAGTATTTTATGGCTGGGATTAATCAATCTCAAATTAGACCTGAAATTGGTTATACTTTTGCTAAAGGATTACGTCAGATTTTAAGACAAGATCCAGACATTATTATGGTTGGTGAAATCAGAGATCAAGAAACAGCAGAATTGGCAGTTCATGCGGCCCTAACAGGACACTTAGTTCTTTCAACTTTACATACTAATAACGCTTCAGATGTTATCCCTCGACTCATTGATATGGGGATAAAGCCATTTTTAATCCCGGCAAGCTTAGCCATTACTTTAAGCCAAAGATTAGTCAGAAAACTTTGTTCTTTCTGTAAAAAGAAAGTAAAAGCATCGGCAGAAGATAAAAAATTTATTCTAGACACAATTAAAAAAATGCCGATTTCCATGCAAAAGAGAATTAAAATCCCAAATCCTCTTTACGTTTTTAAAGCTAATGGTTGTGAAAAATGTGGCCATAAAGGATATTCAGGGAGGATAGGGATATTTGAAACTATAGAAATGACAGATAATTTATCAAATATAATTCTTAAAAACCCCAATAAAATAAAGATTTTAGAAGAAGCTAGAAATCAGGAAATGATATCAATGGAAGAAGATGGTATATCAAAAATTCTGAAAGGGATTACAACCATTAAAGAAGTTATGAGAGTAACTGAAACAAAATAAAATTATAATTCATGAATTACGAAATTCAAATAAAAAACCTTCTAAATGTCGCTATTACAAAAAATGCATCTGATTTACATATTTCAGTCGGGCATAAACCAATTTTGAGAATAACGAGAGAGTTGATTAAATTAGAAGAAGAACAGACAATAACTCCTAAAAATTCAGAGGCTATGGCTTTTGCTTTAATGAATGATAGACAAAAGGAAAAACTTTTAAGAGAAAAAGAGATAGATTTTGCTTATGATTTTGATAGTATTGCTCGCTTTAGAGTAAATGTCTTTTTTCAAAGAAGAACAATTAGTATTGCTTTCAGGCTGATCCCCCCAGAGATTAGAACTATTGAGGAATTAAATCTCCCAGTTATTTTACATCGATTTAGCGAGGCAAAACAAGGTTTTGTTTTGATTACCGGTGCTTCTTCACAGGGTAAGTCAACAACTTTAGCCTGCCTAATTAATGAAATTAACAATAATAGAAAAGAGCACATAATTACTATTGAGAATCCGATTGAATATGTATTTAAAGATAATAAATCTATTATAGATCAAAGAGAAGTTTATCAAGATACATTAAGCTTTTCTAGGGCACTAAGGTCCACCTTAAGGGAGGATCCTAATGTAATTATGGTTGGAGAAATGAGAGACTTAGAAACAATAGCTACTGCTATAACCGCAGCTGAAACAGGACATTTAGTTTTTGCTACCCTTCATACAAATTCAGCTAGTCAAACTATTCATAGAATTGTTGATGTTTTTCCTTCTTTTCAACAAAATCAAATCCGGGCTCAACTAACAGGATCTCTTTTAGGAGTAGTTTCTCAGCGGCTTGTCCCTCAGATTGAACAGGGATTTATCCCAGCTTGTGAAATAATGTTTGCTAATCCAGCAGTCAATAATTTAATTCGTGAAAATAAAATTCACGAGATACCTTCTATCATTGAAACCTCAAAAAAAGATGGGATGATATCTCTTAATCAATCTTTATATGATCTTGTTATGAATGGGAAGATTAGCGAGGAAATAGCTTTAAAATATTCTTTATCTCCTAAGGATTTAATGAGTCGTTTAAAAAAGTAATTTATAATTATGAAATTTAGGTATAAAGCAAAAACGAAAGAAGGAAAAGTCCAAAAAGGAATAATTGAAGCCTTTTCAAAAAAAGGAGCGTTAAATGTTTTAGAAAAATACGGATTTTATATAATTTCCCTTGAAGAAGCAAAAAAATTAAGTTTTTTTCAACAAGATATAATTTCCCAAAAAGTTTCTCTTAAAGATATAACGATTTTTACTCGTCAGCTTTCAGTTATGCTTAAGTCGGCCATATCTCCTGTTGAGGCCCTGAGAAGTCAAGTGTCCCAAGCAGAACATCAAGAATTTAGGGAAAAGATTTTGAAAATTGCGGAGATGGTAGAAACAGGGAGCTCTTTAAGCCAAGCGTTTTCAACATACCCAAAGATATTTGATTCTTTTTATGTTAATTCTGTAAAATCTGGAGAGGCGTCAGGAAAGGTTGCCGACTCTCTAAATTATTTGGCGGGACATTTAGAAAGCGAATATAATCTTAAATCAAAAATTAAAGGAGCAATGATTTATCCTATTGTTGTTATTACTGCTTCTATAGCTGTATTTGGATTAGTAATGTTCTTTATTGTCCCCCGGATGACATCTGTTTTAGAAGAAATGTCTGTTGAACTACCTGCTTCTACAAAATTTATTATATTTCTTTCTAATTTTACAAAAGCTGGTGGTTGGATTTTAATAGTAGTATTTTTTGCTGCTTTATTTTTTATTCCTCAATATTTAAAACATTCGGAAAAAGGCAAAAAGTTTTACGATAGATTATCATTACAAATACCAGTGCTGGGAGATTTTTATAAAAAAGTTTATCTTTCTAGATTTGCTGAAAATTTATCGGTTCTTATAAAAGCAGGACTACCTATTACTCAAGCATTAAAAATTACCAGAAAAATAATTGGTAATTCAGTGTATGAAGAGATTATAGAAAATACAGAAGAAAGGGTTGCTAGAGGCGAAACAATAAGTTCAGTCTTGTTAAGATACCCTAAAGAAATCCCTTCTTTTTTAGCCCAAATGGTTTCAACCGGAGAAAACACAGGCAGATTAGATGATACATTAAAAAATGCAGTAGATTTTTATGGAGGCGATATAGAAAGATTTGTTAATAATTTGACTAAGATTATTGAACCAGTCATGATAATTTTATTAGGAATAATGGTGGGGATATTAGTTATTTCAATCTTTGTTCCTTTGTTTCAACTTAGTAGCGGAGGCATGGGAGGATTTTAAAAAACACTTAAGGGTTGACTTTTCATTCTAAAAATTAGAAAATATATTATAGGTAAAAGAAAAAAATTAAAAGGTCGATAAAATATTTTAATTATATAATCAAAAACATATGAAAAAAGGTTTTACACTTATTGAACTTTTAGTCGTAATCGCAATTATTGGAATTTTAGCTTCTGTAGTTTTAATTGGTTTTCCTAATGCTACCAAGAAAGCAAAGGATTCAAGAGTTATTTCAGCTATTGGCCAGGCTAGAACAGTTATGACCTATATAGGAGCGAATACAGGGACATATGCAAGTTTTCCAACTGATGGTGATATGACTCCACTCTGGAATGAAATTGTAGCTAATGATGCTGGTGATGCTGGTGTTGATCTTGATGTGCGGGGGATATTCGGAGGGACTGAACTACAAGGAGCTTGTATCTATGCCCAATTAAACGCTAAAGCTGATTATTGGTATTGTTCTGATTCCACAGGAATAGCAGGGACTACAGGTATCCCTCCAAAGAATACTTGTAATGGTGTTGGCACTGGTTGGACTTGTCCAGACTTAGACTAAAAAAATCAAAGTAACAATTTTTAATTGCCCGGGATTTATTTCCGGGTAATTTTTTGTTAGAATAAACTAATGTTTATAATTTATTTAATTGTATTTATATTCGGAACTTTTATTGGGAGCTTTTTAAATTGTGTTATTTATCGTATTGAAAACAATTTAAGTTTTTTAAAGGGGAGAAGTTTTTGTCCTCATTGCAAGCACAAGTTAGGATTTTTTGATTTGTTCCCTATTTTTAGTTTTATATTTTTAAAAGCTAAGTGTCGTTATTGTGGAAAAAAGATCTCTATTCAATATCCCTTAATTGAAATAATAACAGGCTTAGTTTTTATATTAATTTTAAATTTCCAATTTGGATATTCAGAGTTTTCAATTCTTAATCTTTTAACTTCTATCAGGTTTCTTTATTTATTAATTGCTTCATCTTTTCTTATTATTCTGTTTGTTTATGATTTAAAACATTATATTATTCCAGATAAGGTAATTTATCCTTTAATTGGAATAACATTTTTTTATCAATTAATTTATAATTTTCAAGCAAATAATTCTAGTTTTTGGTCTTTTTTGCTAAGTGCTTTTGGGGCAGCAGGATTTTTCTTCTTAATATGGTTATTTTCTAAGGGGAAATGTATGGGGTTTGGAGATGTAAATTTAGCTTTTTTTATGGGATTATTTTTAGGTTGGCCCAATATTTTAGTGGCTTTGTTTTCAGCATTTTTTATTGGTGCTATAATAGGGATAGGATTAATAGTCTTGGGAAAGAAAAAACTAAAGAGTCAAATCCCTTTTGGCCCATTTCTAATAACAGGAACATTTCTGGCTCTATTTTGGGGACAAAATTTAATTAATTGGTATTTAGATTTTCTTTTATTATAGAAATTCGTTTGTATGAAAAAAGGTTTTACAATAATTGAACTCTTTATAGTAATGGCTATAATTAGCATACTTTCTTCGGTTGTGTTTTTAAATTGGAAACATGGAGAACAACTATTTGCTTTGCAAAATTCGGCTTATAAATTGTGTCAGGACATAAGAGAAATGCAGGAAATGACAATGTCGGCTAATGTTTGTACAGAGTGTGGTAATGTTGTTCCTCTCCGTTACGGAATATATTCAGACGGAGATGATTCTAATTTCTATCAATTATTTGCTGAGATTAATAATGATGATGGTTTGTTCTTTCCCTCTGCTCCAGGCTCAGATGATATATTAATCAAGACTATGGAATATGAAGATGATATTTATTTAAAAAGTATTGTTTGGGATGGTTGTTCTCCAAAAGGACCAAAAAAAGTTCATTTAACTTTTGCGCCACCTGATCCTAAAACTGAAATTTGGATTGGCCGTCCTGACCACCCTGTTCATGCCCCAGTCCAATGTTCTAAAGTTACTTTAAATCTGTGCATTGGCACTTCCGGTGAAATTAAGTCGGTAATAATCAACCAATCGGGTTTAGTTTATGTTGAATAAAACAAAATTCCAAAATAAAAATCCCTACTTTATTTTATATAACAAAAAATAAAATTATGCATTCAAAAGGATTTACTTTAATTGAAATAATGGTAGCTATCACTGTTCTTACTATAGGAATTATGGCCTGTTATGCAGCGATTACAAAAGTTGTTTCTTTAACATATCTTAACTCATTTCGTTTTGTGGCCTCTCGTTTGGCTCAAGAGGGCATAGAATTAGTTTCTAACACCAGAGACACAAACTGGCTTAATAATGATGACTGGGACAAGGGCTTAACTGATTGTGCTTCCGGATGCGAGGTTGATTATAATGATCCAGTTTTTTCTCCTTATGCAAATCAATATCTTCAAATTGATTCCAATGGATTTTATAATTATGGAGATGGGGATAATTCAAGATTTAAAAGAAAAATAACAATTACTGATATACCCCCAGATGGAATAAAGGTCATAGTTCAAATTACATGGTCAGAATTAGGTTCTTCTTTAGGAACATTAGAAGTTGAGGAACATTTATATAATTGGAGATAATATGAAAAAAGGTTTTACCTTAATCGAACTTATGGTTTCTATGGCAATATTTTCAATTGTTATGGTTTCGATTATAGATCTTTTTGGTTCAGCTATTCAGACACAAAAAAAAAGTATAGCATTGCAAACACTTTCTGATACTACCTCTTATGCTATTGAATATATGGACAGAACAATAAGAATGGCCAAAAAAGATTTGACAGGAGATTATATTCCTGCTGGTTGTAATTTCGTAAACCCAGAAGACAACTTAACAAAGATAAGATTTCTAAATTATAACAAAGAAGACCAATGGTTTATTTTAGAAGATGGGCAAATAAAAGAGAAAAAAGGTCTTGCCACTGAATTTACTGCTTTAACCCCAGATATTTTTCAAGTAAATAAACTATCTTTTGAACTTTCTGGACAATGTCAAACAGATGATTTTCAGCCAAAAGTAACAATTATTTTGGAAATCCGAACAAAAGAGATTAAGCCACAAACATTAAATATTCAAACAACTATATCTCAAAGAGACTTAGATGTAAAATATTAATATGCCAAATCAAAAAGGTGTTTCCTTATATTTAGCAATTATGATTATGTCGATCCTATCGGCTGTGTCTTTGGGTTTAATTAGTATGTCAATTAGCGGAATTAAAATTGCTAAAGGTCTTGAGAATTCAGTGATATCTTTTTATGTTGCCAATACAGGCATAGAGCGTTCTTTATATGAAAGAAGAAAACAAGGAGAAACAGGAATAGTTTCGGACACTTTATTAGAGGGGGAGGCGGGTTATAATGTTTCGGTTGTTGTTGATGGAGAAGAGACAACTATTAAGTCAGTAGGGACTTATAGAAATAGTCAAAGAGCTATTAAGGTAAATTACTAAAGAGAATTTTTAATAACCAAACTTTCATGTAGTGAGAGCTAAAATAAAGGAGAGGACAAAGTTCTCTTCGTCTATTTTAATGAATAAGTCTGAAACAAAAAAAAGAATTGAGAAATTAAAAAAACTTATCAGACATCACCGTTATCTCTATCATGTTTTAGATAGACAGGAAATTTCTGATTCAGCGTTAGACTCTTTAAAAAAAGAGCTTTTTGACTTAGAACAAAAATATCCAGAATTTATAACGTCTGATTCTCCGACCCAAAGAATAGGAGGGATGCCTCTTAAAAAATTTAAGAAGATAAAACATTCCAAGAAAATGCTTTCTTTTAATGATGCTTTTTCAACGCAAGATATGAAAGATTGGGAAAAAAGAATTAAAAAACTTTTGACTATTAAAGAAAAAGAAAACCTTAGTTATTTTTGTGAATTAAAATTTGATGGTTTAGCCATAGAATTAATTTATAAAAACAATATTTTGCGAACAGGAGCGACAAGAGGGAATGGCATCATAGGAGAAAATGTAACTCAAAATATAAAAACAATAAATTCTATTCCTTTGAAATTAAGAAATAATATTTCCAAAGAAATTATTGTTCGGGGAGAAGCAATTATTTTTAAAAAAGAGTTCTTAAAAATAAATGAGTTGAGAGAAAAGAATGGTTTATCAATTTATTCTAATCCTAGGAATATAGCAGCTGGATCAATTCGTCAGTTGGATTCTAAAATTATGGCGGAAAGGAATTTAAATTTCTTTTGTTATGATCTAATTTCAGACTTAGGGCAAATAGATCATAAGCAAGGGCATAAGATATTAAAAGAATTGGGGTTTAAAGTAAATTTGCACACCAAACTTTGTAAAAATCTTGAAGAAGTTTTTCAGTTTCATAAAAAATGGGAAGCAAAAAGACAAGATTTAAAATATGAGATAGATGGGATTGTGGTCATAGTTAATGATAATGAAATCTTTAATAAATTAAGCGTAATCGGAAAATCACCCCGAGGAGCGATAGCTTATAAATTTCCTCTTGAGCAGGCCGAAACAATTATTAAAGATATAAAAGTTCAAGTTGGAAGAACAGGCGCTGTTACCCCTGTGGCTTATTTAAAACCTGTTAAAGTTGGGGGTGTAATTATAAGCAAAGCAACATTGCACAATGAAGACGAAATAAAAAGATTAGGAGTTAAAATTAAAGATACTGTTATTGTGGGCAGAGCTGGGGATGTTATTCCTATGGTTGTTAAGGTTCTCAAAGAATTAAGAACGGGCCAAGAAATAGAATTTAATATGCCTAAATTCTGCCCTTATTGTCAAACCAAATTAGTTAAAAAAAGAGGAGAGGTAATATGGCATTGTCCTAATTCTAAATGTGAATCTAGACAAAAAAGATATTTTAGTTATTTTGTTTCTAGGCCCGGATTTAATATAGAGGGCTTGGGCCCCAGAATTATTGAACAATTGTTTGAAAAAGGATTTATTTCTGATCCAGCAGACATTTTTAATTTATCCAAAAAAGATCTTTTAAGTTTACCAGGATTTGCTCAGAAGGCAGTTAAAAATTTGATAGAAGCAATAAGGGTAAAAAAAGAGATTAGTTTTCCCAAATTTATATATTCTTTGGGCATAAATCAAGTGGGGGAAGAGACATCTCAGGATTTAGCAAATTATTTTGAAAACTTGGAAAATCTTAAAAAAGCAAGTATGGAAAAACTTATTAATCTTAAAGATATTGGTCCGGAAACGGCAGAATCTATTTACAACTGGTTCCAGCAAAAAGATAATATTAAAATTTTACAGAAATTAAAAAGATTTGGCGTAAAGATAAAATATAAAACTGTAAATACTAAAAATAAAGTTCTTGGGGGGAAGGTTTTTACCCTAACTGGTTCTTTAGATAAATTAAGCCGAGATAAAGCCAAGGAGAGAATTAAAGAATTAGGAGGTAAAATTTCCGAAAGCGTAAGTAAGAATACAGATTTTCTTATTTTAGGTAAAAATCCTGGGTCTAAATTCCCAAAAGCAAAGAAGTTAAACATTAAAATTATTAATGAACAGGAGTTTTTATTATTAATTACTAATAAGTAATAATTATTTTTGAATTAAAATGACGATACTCTCTCGTTTAAAAAGATTAGATTGGTTCTTAATAAGTTCAGTGCTTTTTTTAAGTTCTGTTGGTCTTTTAGAAATTTATAATATCTGTTTACATCAAGGAAACTTTTTGAATTTTGAAAAACAATTAATCTTTGTTTTTCTGGGATTAGTTTTAATATTTTTATTTAGCTCGTTTGATTATAGGATTTTTAAAACAAATTCTTATTTAATTTTAATTTTATATATTATAATTTTGGCACTTTTAATCGGATTATTCTTCTTTGGCTCAGAGATAAATGGAGTAAAAGGATGGTATAATTTTGGTTTATTTTCTTTTGATCCAGTCCCATTTTTATCTATCATTTTGATTATTGTTTTAAGTAAATATTTTTCAAGGTATCATGTTGAAATATATAAATTTCGTCATATCCTTTTTTCAGGAATATTTGTTTTGATTCCAAGCATTATTATTTTTTTCCAACCTGATTTTGGATCTGTTTTGATGTTAGTTTTTATTTGGATGGGCATTGTTATTTTTTCAAAAATTAAAATATCTCATTTTTTCATTTTATTACTTATATTTTGTTTAGCATCGTTGTTTTTATGGGGATTTGCTTTGGAAGATTATCAAAAACAAAGAGTTATTACTTTTTTAAATCCAGGAGAAGACAAAACAGGAACTTCTTGGAATATTAACCAATCAAAAATTGCTATTGGCTCAGGAGGGTTATTTGGAAAAGGCATTGGCAAGGGCTCTCAAGCCCAGTATGGTTTTTTACCTGAATCGCAAACAGATTTTATCTTTTCAGCTATCGCCGAAGAAACAGGCCTTATAGGTATTTCACTCCTTTTCTCCATATTCTTATTTCTTATCTTTAGAATTATTAAAATAGCTTTAATTTCTAAAAATAATTTTGCTCGACTTTTTGCATCTGGTTTTGCTTTTCTTTTATTCTCGCAAGTATTTATAAATATTAGTATGTCTCTAGGCATATTGCCTATTATTGGGATCCCCTTACCTTTTATTTCTTACGGTGGTTCTCAGCTTTTAGTTCTTTATTTGGGGATAGGTATTTTGCAAAACATGAGAATTCACAGCTCTTGACTTATTTTTTAAAAAAGAATATAATTTGGATTGTTATCTTGTCAAACATCTAATTTTTATATTAGACAATACTATTTACAACAAAACCTCATAAGAACCTTTTCGTGAAGGTTATTTTTGTTTTCTTAACATAAAAGGTATGGTAAAAATAAAAAGTTTTTCAAAGTCTAAAATCTCTTTTCCTCTTCCCTCTTTAATTTCCGCTCAAAAAGAGAGTTGGAAATGGTTCTGGGAATATAACTTAAAAGAACTTTTTGAAGAAATGTTTCCTATTTATGATTATACAAAAAAACAATTTGAAATCAGCTTCAAAGATTATAAACTTGGAAAACCAAAATATAAAGATGGCCTGGAAGCAAGAATAAATAATGATTCTTATGAAGCTCCACTAAGAGTTAATGTTATTCTACATAATTTAAAAACTAATGAAAAAAAACAGCAAGAGCTTTTCTTAGCTGATTTTCCATTAATGACCGAGAAAGGAACATTTGTTGTTAATGGAGTTGAAAGAGTAGTAATCTCTCAGTTGATTCGTTCACCGGGAGTTTTTTTTACATTAAAAGCTTCTCAAGGAAAAAAATGTTTTGGAGCCAAAATTATTCCTTCTAGGGGCTCTTGGTTGGAATTTGAGACAGAATCATCTGGATTTATTGGCGTTAGGATAAACAGAGAAAGAAAAGTAGCAGCCACAACTTTATTAAGAGCATTTGGAGTCAAAGGGGACAAAGAAATTAAAGAAATATTTTCAGATATTGACCAAGGGGAAGACGGATATATTGAAAAAACACTTAAAAGAGATATTACCCATAATGAGTCAGAGGCATTTGTTGAAATTTATAAGAAATTAAGACCAGGTGATTTAGCTGGGCCAGATGCGGCTAAAGAATTAATCTTAAATATGTTTTGTAATTTTCAAAGATATGATATAAGCAGAGTTGGCAGATGGAAAATTTATCAAAGATTACCGCAATTAAAAGTTTTATTAAAAGGGAAGAACAAAGCGAAAAATGAAGAAATAAAAAGAGAAGATAGAATATTAAAAAGAGAGGACTTAATTGAAGTTATAAGAGAAATTATCAAATTAAATAATGATCCATCTTCTACCCCGGATCAAATAGATCATTTGGGGAATAGGAGGATAAAAATGGTTAATGAGATTTTACAAGATAGAGTTAGAATAGGGTTGATGAGAATGGAGAGAATAATTAGAGATAAAATGTCAACGTTAGAATCTGCTACCTTAACCCCTTCTCAGGTTATTAACTCACGACCAGTAATGGCTGTAATCCAAGAATTTTTTGGGTCTTCTCAATTATCTCAATTTATGGACAATGAAAACCCTTTAGCAGAATTAGAACATAAAAGACGTTTAACAGCTACTGGCCCGGGAGGCTTAACTAGAGAAAGAGCTGGGTTTGAAGTAAGAGATGTTCAGCCTTCTCACTATGGAAGAATATGCCCTATTGAAACACCAGAGGGCCAAAATGTTGGATTAATAAATCATTTAGCCTGTTTTGCCAAAGTTAATCATTATGGATTTTTAGAAACGCCATATTTTAAAGTTAAAAATGGTAAAGTTACAAAACAAGTTTTTTATTTAAGTGCAGACGAAGAAGAAAAATATAATATTACTCATGCCGGGATAGAGATAGATGATAACGGTAATATTTTGAATCAGGAAATTGAGGTTAGGACAAAAACTGGGCCAGCAATAATTAATAAAAAACAAGTTGATTTTATAGATGTATCTTCCAAACAAATTATTAGTGTGGCCACTTCTTTAATCCCATTTTTACAGAATGATGATGCTAATCGAGCTTTAATGGGTTCAAATATGCAACGACAATCAGTGCCATTAGTTAGACCTCAGGCCCCATTAGTGGGGACGGGAGTTGAAAGAAATGTTGCTCGGGATTCAGGAGAAGTGGTATTAGCTCCTGATGATGGGAAAATTATTTCAGTTGACGCTTCCCACGTTAAGATAAAAACAAAAAAAGAAGAAAGAACTTATAAATTGAGGACATTTATTAGAGGGAATCAATATACTTGTTTCCATCAAAGACCAATAGTGAACAAAGGGCAAAAAGTTAAAAAAGGAGATGTTCTAGTTGATGGGACATCTACTGATAAAGGGAGACTAGCCCTAGGAAGAAATGTTTTAGTTGCTTTCCTGCCTTTAAGAGGAGGAAATTTTGAAGATGCTGTTTGTTTTTCGCAGAGATTGCTTAAACAAGATGCGTTTACATCTCTTCATATCGAAGACCTTACTTGTGATGTAAGAGAAACAAAATTAGGCCCAGAGCTAACTACCTATGATATTCCTAATGTCGGAGAAGAAAAATTGAAAGATTTAGACGAAGAAGGGGTTGTTAGAATTGGAGCCGAAGTAGGGCCAGGCGATATCTTAGTTGGAAAAATTTCCCCTAAAGGAGAATCAGGGCTTACAGCAGAAGAGAGATTATTAAGGGCAATTTTTGGAGAAAAAGCAAAAGACATTAAAGATAGTTCCTTGAGAATGGAGCATGGGAAAAGAGGTCGGATTATTTCAGTTAAAGTATTTTCCAGAGAACAAGGAGATAAATTAAAACCGGGAATATTAAAACGGGTTAAGGTAGAGGTTGCTCAAATTAGAAAAATTAAAGTTGGGGACAAACTATCAGGAAGACATGGCAACAAAGGGGTTGTTTCCAAAATATTACCCGAAGAAGAAATGCCATTTTTAGAAGACGGAACACCGATTGATATTGTTTTAAATCCTATGGGAGTTGTTTCTAGAATGAATATTGGCCAAATTCTGGAAACACATCTTGGTCTTGCTGCTAAAAAATTAGGGTATTTAGCAATAACCCCAGCATTACTAGGGGCAGACGAACAAGATATAAAAAGAGAGTTAAAATCTGCTGGTTTGCCAGAATCGGGTCAGGTTGATTTATATGATGGTAAAACTGGAGAAAAACTTCCTAGGAAGATTACAGTAGGATATATGTATGTAATGAAACTAATACATATGGTTGAAGATAAGATTCATATGAGAAGCATTGGTCCTTATTCTTTAATAACTCAACAACCGCTAGGAGGCAAAGCTCAGTTTGGAGGGCAAAGGTTTGGAGAAATGGAAGTTTGGAGCCTAGAAGGATATGGGGCAGCTTATACTCTTCAAGAAATGTTAACAATTAAATCAGATGATATCCAAGGAAGGGCAACAGCATATGAATCAATTTTGAAAGGTCAACCAATAAGAAATCTCAATGTGCCGGCTTCTTTTAATTTATTAGTTTTAGAATTAAAAGCGCTAGGGATGGGAATTGAGATTAAAGAAAAGGAGACAGCTGATAAATAATTATTAATAACTAAATTATATGCGAATTTCTAATTTAGAATCAATAAAGATCAAACTTGCTTCTCCAGAAGATATTTTAAGTTGGTCTCATGGTGAGGTAATAAAACCAGAAACTATAAATTATCGTACCCAAAAACCAGAAAAAGATGGTTTATTCTGTGAAAAAGTTTTTGGGCCGACAAAAGATTACGAGTGTTATTGTGGAAAATATAAAGGCATTAGATATAAAGGAGTTATTTGTGATAGATGTGGAGTTGAGATTACCAGAAGCTCAGTAAGACGTAATAGAATGGGCCATATAAAACTAGCAACTCCTTGTTCTCATATTTGGTTTTTAAGAGGTGTTCCCTCAAAAATAGGGTTGACTCTAAATATTCCAATGCAGAGGTTAGAAAAAGTTATTTATTTTGCTGCCTATATTATTATTAAGGTTGACGAGGAAGCGAAAAAGAGAATACTCCAAGAAATTGATCAAGAGTATAAAGAAAAATTAAAAAATAAGGATCAAAAATTTGGCAAAGAAGATTTAAAGAAAGCTAAAGATATAGCTAAGTCAGAAGTTTCCGAAATAAAAAAGTTAAAAGTTTTGTCTGAAACACTTTATGAAACTTTGTCTTTAAAATATGGAGAAATTTTTGAAGCAGGGACAGGGGCAGAAACCTTAGAAAAGATATTCAAAGAAATTGATATTAAAAAAACGGTTTCTAGTTTAAAAAAAGAGTTAGAGAATTTGTCGTCTATTGCTAGAATTAAAGTATTAAAAAGATTAAAATTTTTCCAATCTTTAGAAAAATCAAAAATTAGACCAGAATGGATGTTTTTAGAAGTTATACCTGTTTTGCCACCTGAATTAAGGCCAATGGTTCAATTGGATGGTGGCCGGTACGCATCTTCGGATTTAAATGATTTATATCGTAGAGTAATTAATAGAAATAATCGGCTTAAATATCTTATTGAGCTTTCAGCACCAGAAGTTATTATCAGAAATGAAAAGAGAATGCTTCAGGAAGCAGTAGACGCTTTATTAGATAATGGTATGCGTAAAGGACAGACAACAATTGCTACCACCGGAGGAAGACGACTTTTAAAATCCTTAGCAGATACCTTAAAAGGTAAACAAGGGAGATTTAGAAAAAATCTCCTGGGTAAAAGAGTAGATTATTCAGGTAGATCTGTTATTGCGGTTGGCCCAGAACTTAAATTATCTCAATGTGGGCTTCCTAAAAAAATGGCCCTAGAGCTTTTTCGCCCTTTTGTAATTAAAAAGATAATTGACAAAGAATTAGCATATAATATTCGAGGAGCCTCAAAATTAATAGAAGACGGGATAGATGAAGTATGGGAATCTCTAGAAGAGGTAGTTAAAGGTAAATTAGTGTTGCTTAATCGGGCGCCTACCCTTCATAGATTAGGTATCCAGGCATTTCAGCCAATTCTTATTGAAGGAGAAGCAATTAAACTTCATCCTCTAGTATGTAAAGCATTCAACGCTGATTTTGACGGGGATCAAATGGCAGTTCATCTTCCTCTCTCCAAACGAGCCCAAGAAGAGGCGAGAGAATTAATGTGGTCTGTTAAAAATTTACTTAAGCCATCTACTGGATTACCTGTTGTCAGCCCTTCTCAGGATATTGTTTTAGGCTGTTATTTTTTAACGAAAGAAAAAGAAAATTGCCAAGGGCAGAATAAATTGTTTTCTAGTCCAGAGGAGGCAATTCTAGCTTATGAGTTGAGGCAAATTAACGTTCAAGCCAAGATTAAGATTTTAAAATCTTCTTTAAATAAAAACTTTAAAGAAAAAAGTTCTAAATCTTTATTAGAAACTACTTGTGGCCGAATTATTTTTAATCAAGTTTTGCCAAAGGATTATGTCTATCTTAATGAAAATATTAATTCTAAATCTCTGGCCAATATTGTGGCTGATGTAATCGCAAAATATAAATGGCCCGAAATAGAAAGTATCTTAGATAGAATTAAAGAATTGGGATTTGAATACTCTACATTATCGGGCATAAGTTGGGGTATGGATGATTTAATTGTTCCTAAAGAAAAAAAAGGATTAATAGAAAAAGCTGATAAAGAAGTTAAACTTATTGAAAACCATTACGAAAAAGGTCTTTTGAGTGAGGAAGAAAAAGATGCTAAATCAATTGAAATATGGTCTAAAGTAAAAGAAGATATTGAAAAATTAGTTATTAAAACATTGCCAGAAGATGGGCCAGTTATTTCTATTGTGGGGTCTGGGGCTAGAGGTTCATGGGCTCAACCTGTTCAAATGGCAGGAATGAAAGGTTTGGTTACTAATCCATCAGGGGGAATAATTAGCATCCCAATTAAAAATTCTTTTAAAGAAGGCCTGGATACGTTAGAATACTTTCTCTCAACGCATGGAGCCAGAAAAGGAACTGCTGATACGGCCCTAAGAACGTCAGCCGGTGGTTATCTTACCAGACGTCTTATTGATGTTTGCCACGAAGTAATTGTTACGGAAAAAGATTGTGGAGATAAAGAAGGGATAGCATTACTCAGAAAAGATTCAGACAACATCGGCCAGAAGTTTTCTTTTGAAATTATAGGAAGAACGGCATTAAATAATATTGATGATCCTAGGTCAAAGAAAGTAATAGTGAAAGCGGGCGAAATTATAGATAAAGAAAAAGCAAAAATAGTTGAGAATTCTTCAATTCAAGAAGTAAAAGTTCGTTCCGTTCTGAGTTGTAAAACATCAAGAGGCGTTTGTCAAAAATGTTATGGTTGGGAAATGGGGAGAAATAAACTTGTAGAAATTGGAGAAGCAGTTGGCATTATAGCTGCTCAATCAATAGGTGAGCCAGGGACGCAATTAACGTTAAGAACATTTCACTTAGGTGGAGTTGCTGGTGCTGGAGATATTACCCAGGGTCTACCAAGAGTAGAAGAAATCTTTGAGTTAAGGGATCCAAAAGGAGAAGCAATTATTTCCGAAGTTTCAGGTACAGTTAAAAAAATAAATCAGAAAGAGAGAATTATAACTATAATGCCTGATCAAGAAGACGGGGAAAAAGCCAAAAAAGTAAACATTGTAGAATATAAAATCCCATTAGGTAGAGCATTCTGGGTTGAGGAAAAAGAAAAAATCGCCAAAGGAACTCAACTTTGTGAAGGGAGTTTGAACCTTAAAAAGGTTTTGAAATTAAGAGGGGTTAAGGAAGCTCAAAGATATGTTACTCGTGAAGTAAAAAGAATTTATACTTCAGAAGGAGTTAATATTCACAGCAAACATATTGAAACAATAACTAGACAAATGTTTTCTAGGGTTAAGATTAAAGATGGAGGAGGGAGCAATTGGTTGCCCGGCCAAATAACAACTTTGTCTGAATTTAATGAAGTTAAAAAAGAATTAAAAAATAAGGGCAAAATTATTCCTAAAATGGTCCCAATATTTCTTGGTATCTCAAAAGTTGCTTTAAGTTCAGATAGTTTTCTTTCGGCAGCTTCGTTTCAAGAAACATCCAGGGTATTAATTAATAGTTGTTTAGAGGGGAGAGTAGATAAATTGCATGGGCTCAAAGAGAATGTTATAATAGGTAAATTAATACCTGCGGGGACAGGAATCAAAAAAATAAATGGCGAAAAAAAGAAAGAACAAAAAAAACCTTAGGAAAAAAGAAGATCAATTTGAAAGAAATACTAAATATCCTATTTTAACTTCAAAATTAAGGAAAAAGGTTAAAGTAATTTTAATTTTTGTAATAGCTATAGTTATTGGTTTATCTTTCTTTGACAAATCAGGAGTTGGGGGGAAATTTTTATTTAATTCAATTTATTTTTTAATAGGTAAAACAATATTCTTTATTCCTTTATTTTTGGGACTTACGGCCTTAATATTTTTGACATCGCCCAAGAAAAGATTAACTGCCCCTGTGTTCTTAGCAGTGGCTCTTTTAATATTGGGCGTTTCTGGGATATTTTCTATGCGAGATTTACCAGTAATGCAAGGTGGTTGGATAGGATATCTCATGTCATACCCTTTTATACATTATTTTGGCATTTGGGTAACATTTATAGTTTTAATGGTTTTTGTCTTAATAAGTTTATTAATATTCTGGGAATTTTTACCATATAAAGAATTTTTGGCCAAGAAAAAAAATCTTTCTCAGGGTATAGAACCTGAAAAAATTGAGAAAAAAGAAGTTGAATTTGAAATGGAGAAAATTAATACTTTACCAATAGATAAAAAAGAAATTAAAAAAATAATAAATATTGAACCCAAACAATCTGATTTTGTTACCACCAAAGATTCTAATTTATATAAATTCCCTCCGATAACTTTATTAGAAACCAATGGGGACAAGGCAGTGAGCATGGGTGATATTGAGGCAAATTCTCTTACAATTAAAAAAACATTACAAAATTTTGGAATTCTGTCCGAAATATCAGAAGTTAATGTTGGTCCAACTGTCACTCAATATGCCTTAAGACCAGCGGAGGGGATAAAACTATCCAGGATTACGGCCTTAATAAGTAATTTATCTTTAGCTTTAGCTTCTCATCCTCTAAGAATGGAAGCTCCAATTCCGGGGAGATCATTAGTCGGGATTGAAGTTCCTAATAAAGCTAGAGCAGTAGTTAGATTGCGCGAACTAGTTGCTTCTTCTACTTTTCAAGAATCAAATTCTTCTCTTTTGCTTTGTTTAGGCAAAGACGTTTCGGGAAAACCAACTTTTGCTGACTTGGCAAAAATGCCTCATCTTCTTGTTGCTGGCTCTACAGGCTCTGGAAAAACGATTTGTTTAAATTCTTTAATACTTAGTTTGATATATCACAATTCTCCGCAAATGTTAAAGTTTATTTTAGTTGATCCTAAAAGAGTTGAGTTCCCAGTTTATGAAAATTTGCCTCATCTTTTGTGTCCTGTCATTTTTAACGCTCAGAAAACAGTTAATGCTCTTGTTTGGTTAACTGGTGAAATGGATAGAAGATTTGGAGTATTATCAGCAGCAAAGGCAAGGGACATAGAAAGCTATAATGAGGTGATAAAACAAAATTCTAAAAAAAATAAATCAAAAGATAGCGCAGAGAACGATACTCAAATTATGCCCTATATTGTTTTAATTATTGATGAGTTAGCAGATTTGATGGCGACTAAGGGCAAAGAGATTGAGGCTAATATTGTTAGATTGTCTCAAATGGCCAGGGCGGTAGGTATTCATTTAATTGTTGCTACCCAGAGGCCTTCAGTTGAGGTAATTACTGGTTTAATTAAGGCAAATATTAATTCTAGAATTGCTTTCCAAGTAGCATCCCAAATTGATTCTAGAACAATTTTAGATGGTGCTGGAGCAGAATCACTTTTAGGCGCTGGAGATATGCTTTTTATATCTTCTCAATTATCTAAACCAAAAAGAGTTCAAGGGGTTTATGTTCTAAGTAAAGAAGTTAAAAAAGTCGTTTCTTTTTATAAAAAAGAAGATTTTATAAATGAAAAAGAAAAGCAAGAAGAGCTAGAAGAAAGTTTGGGGAAAGGATTGGAAGAACCAATCTCTTCTCCTGGTATATCTACTCGCGAACAGGACTCATTATATGAAGAAGCAAAACAAATAGTAATTGAATCCAAAAAAGCATCGGCTTCTTTATTGCAAAGAAGATTGAGTGTTGGTTACGCCCGAGCAGCTCGACTTTTAGATATATTAGAAGATAGAGGTGTTGTAGGTCCAGGAGATGGAGCCAAGCCCAGAAAAGTATTTATTCAAGAACCAGGAGTCAAAGATGAGGACGGATGGGAAAAAGTTTAATAACTAATAATTAATCTATGGCTTCAAAAAAACAAAAAAATATATTAGGGGGACTAGAGGATGCTTTAGAAGAAATAAAGCAAAGATTTGGAGAGAGTGCCGTAATGAAATTAAATGATGTAAAGCGTGTTCATGTTGATTCAATCTCTACGGGATCTATTTCTTTAGATTGGGCTCTAGGTATTGGTGGAGTGCCCAAAGGGAGAGTAATTGAAATATTTGGTTCCGAGAGTTCAGGAAAAACTACTTTAGCTTTGCATATTTTATCGGAAGCTCAAAAAAAAGGGGGAGTATGTGCATTTATTGACGCTGAACATGCTTTAGATCCAGAATATGCCAAGAAAATTGGCGTAAATATTAATGACCTTTTAATTTCCCAACCTGATTGCGGAGAACAAGCATTAGAAATAGTAGAAACATTGGTTCGTTCTAAGGAAATAGCGGTTATTGTAATTGATTCTGTTGCTGCTCTTACTCCTAAAACAGAAATTGAGGGAGAAATGGGAGATCAACAAATAGGGCTTCAAGCTCGTTTAATGTCAAAAGCCTTGAGAAAGCTGTCCGGAATTATTTCAAAAACTGGGACAACGGTTGTATTTTTGAACCAAACCAGGATGAAGATAGGAGTTATGTTTGGAGATCCTACCACTACCCCAGGGGGTATGGCCTTAAAATTCTATTCCTCAGTTAGGATAAGATTAACTAGAATTGCTCAGATTAAAAGGCGAGACGAAATTATTGGCTCGAGGGTTAGAGCAAAAGTTGTTAAAAATAAAATAGCTGCTCCTTTCAGAACAGTTGAATTTGATATTTATTATAACGAGGGTATTTCTAAGTTAGCAGATATCATTAGTATTGGATTAAAAAACGATATCATTAAGAAACATGGTTCATGGTATGAATTTAAAGAAACTAAGATTGGTCAAGGCATGGAGGGCGCCAAGGAATTTCTGAAAGAAAATAAGAAAATGATGAAGGAACTAGAAAAAGAGGTTAGAGCCCAAATTTAATTTATTTTTTAGTATAAGACAATAAAGCAAGTTGTCTAGCTCTTTTAATCGCTCGGGCTACTTGTTTTTGATGATAAGAACAAAGTCCAGTTTTTTTTCTGCTTTTTATTTTTCCTAATAAAGAAATAAATCTTTTTAAGGTTTCCGTATCTTTAAAATCGACCTTCTTTGTGTTGTGTCTGCAAAAATAACAATACATAATTTTCTAATTATTCTAGTTGATTATTTTAAAATGGTATATCGCTCACGTCTATCTCTTTGTCCTTTTTATTATCAACAGGATCTTCTTCTATAACTGGAATTTCATTCTCTTGTTTCTTTGGTGTTGATGGATTTTCGAATGCTTGTCCTGCTCTTGGTCCAAGCTGTAATGTTTCACCTATTATTTCAGTTCGGTAATGTTTAATTCCAGACGTATCAGTCCAGTTTCTAGTTTTTATTCGTCCTTCTACTAAGACTAAAGAACCCTTTTTAAGATATTCGGAAGCGATTTCAGCTAATCTGCCAAAAAGAACGATGTTGTGAAATTCAACTTCTTGTTTTTTTTCTTCGTTTTGTTTATAAAAACGATTAGTAGCTATTCCAAAAGAAGCTACTGCTTGTCCCGAAGGTAATTTTTTTTGTTCTGGATCTCGAGTAACATTTCCCAAAACAAATACTTTATTTAAATTCATATTTTTTAAATTTATTTTAATATTTCATCTAATTTTTCTCCAATTTTTTCTAAATCAGCTTTTTGTTTAGGTTTTTCTGTAGATAGTTTAATATCTTCTGGAATTAGTTTAGGTTCTAGTATAGGATTTCTATTTTTTTTCTTAATCTTAATATTCTTTTTTTCAGTAAGCATAATTCTCAGAATTTCTTTTTCTTTATTAATCTCTTTTTTAAATGCATCTATTTGTTCAGGTTCAAAATTAAATTCTACTTGGTTTAAAAGAGCGGCATCTTGTTTCTTAATCGGATAAGCTAAATTCTTTTTTATAGGAGCGATAGATCCTGTTATCTCCCCATTTTTTAAAATCAAAGAATTTATCTTTTTTAATAAAGCTTCCATTTGTTCTGGGCCTAATTCTGCAGAGACAAGATATGTTAATTCGTATAATTTCATAATATTTCTAATTCTTGTAATAATGTTTATACTTCATACTACCAAAATCTTTTATAATGTCAAATTATTTTATATAATAAAGCTATGTTAACTTATCAAAAAATGAATTTAAATATTTTTAAAGCCTATGATATTCGGGGCGTTTATCCAAATGAGATTAATAAATATGATGCTGAAAGAATAGGTCAGGCGTTTATTTTATTTCTTCGGGAAAAGAACGATAAAAGATTAAATATTATTATTGGTCAAGATAATCGTATATCTTCTCCGGTTTTATCCAGATATTTAAAACAAGGCATTTTAAAACAAAAAGGAGTTAACATAATTGATCTTGGCTTAACTAGTACGCCAATGTTTTATTTTGCTGCTAATTTGTATAATTGTGATGGAGGCTTGATGGTTACGGCTAGTCACAATCCTCCAAAATATAATGGCTTTAAGATAATTGGTAAACAAGTCAGCCCGATTGGTAAAAATAGTGGGCTGAAAGAAATTAAAAAAATAGTATTGAGCTTAAAATCAGTTAAAAAGAATACCAATAAAGGAAACATAAAAAAAAGGGATGTCTTAAAAAGATATTTAAACTTTAATTTTTCTATTTCTAAATTAGATTTTAAAAATTTAAAAGCTACTAAATTAAAAATTGGGGTAGATACTGCTAATGCTGTATCAGGTATTTTGATTAATGAACTTAAAAAACAATTACCTTGTAAAATTTATCATATTTTTTCCAAACTTGACGGTAATTTCCCAAATCATTTAGCCAACCCTTTAGAAGAAAAAAACATTAAAGATTTAAAGGTTTTGGTTAAGAAGAAAAAACTTGATTTAGGAATAGCTTTTGATGGAGACGGAGATAGAATTGTTTTTATTGATGAAAAAGGAAAAACAATTCCTAGTGATTTTATAACTTGTTTAATATCTAAAATCCTCTTAAAAAGTAATCCCCAATCAAAAATTTTATATAATATTTGTTCTAGTAATATAATTAGAGATATTGTTAAGGAAAATGGAGGTATAGCCTTGGCAGGGAAGGTAGGTCATACTTTTATTAAAGAAAGAATGAAAAAAAATAACATAATATTTGCTGGAGAGTTTTCCGGACATTATTTTTTAGGATCTCCCTACTTTTTTGAAGTTCCTTTATTTGTTTTATTCAAAATATTAAACGAAATCTCTGATCAAGGGAAAACAATATCTCAACTTATTAAAGAGTTTAAAAAATATTTTAATTCGGGACAAATTAATTTTGAAGTTAAAGACAAAAAGAATAAAATTAAAATTATTGAAAAAGAATTTAAAAATGGAAAAGTTTCTCATTTGGACGGATTAAGAATAGATTTTAAACATTGGTGGTTTAGTGTAAGGCCTTCAAACACAGAAAACCTTTTAAGGGTTATTGTGGAAGCAAAAACAAAATCCCTAATGCAAGGGAAATTGAAAAAGATAAAGAAACTAATTATTAGCTAGTTTTGTTAAATTTTTATACCTCAATTATAACTGGAAGAACCATTGGTCTTCTCTTTGTTTTTGAATAAAGAAAATGTCCAATTTTATTTCGGACCTCTTTTTTAACAAAAGTCCAATTAACTGCATGGTCAGATCCAGTTAAATCATTAATAGTTTTTATTGTTTTCTGCCTAGTTTCTCTTAGTAATTGTTTTGATTCTCTTAAATATATAAAGCCTCTTGATATTATATCAGGAGATCCCTTAACCTTTCCAGTTTTTTTGTCAATTATGGCTACAATTACAAACATTCCATCTTCGGCTAAGTTTTGTCTATCTCTTAGTACCACCTCTCCAACATCTCCAACTCCTAAGCCGTCAACCATTACACAGTTTACAGGGATTTTTTTATTTTCTTTTGAAATTTTATTTTCCATTAAATCTATAACCTCTCCATTTTCAGCTATTATGATATTTTCTTTTTTAATTCCTTGTTCTTCGGCTAGCTCGGCATGCCTAACAAGCATTGAATATTGTCCATGGACAGGGACAAAAAAATGAGGTTTCATTATTTGTATCATTTGCTTTAATTCGTCTTGTCGAGCATGGCCAGAAGTATGGATGTCCATCATTTTATAGTGGAATACCTTAGCGCCCTGTCTATAAAATTCATCTTTAAGCGCTTGGACACTTCTTTCATTCCCCGGGATAACAGAAGAAGAAAAAATAATGGTATCATTACTTTTTATATGAATAAATTTATGTTCTTTGCTAGCTATTCTCATAAAACTAGCATTTTCTTCGCCTTGAGCTCCGGTGCAAATTATACTTAGCTTTGAATCAGGATATTTTCCTATATCTTTAGTATTTATTATAGTCCCTTTCTTTATTTTGATTTTCCCCAAGCTTTCACAAATTTCAATATTTGTTTTTAAGCTATACCCTTCAATTGCTACTTTTCTGTTATATCTTTCAGACAAAGTTATTAATTGTTGGATTCTATTTATGAGAGAGGCAAAAGAAGCCGAAATAATTCGTCCTTTTGTTTTCTGAAAAATTTTATTTAAATTTTCAAAGATTGTTTTTTCCGAAAGAGAATGGCCTTCTTCTTCTGCTCCGGTTGAATCAGATGTCAAAAGTAAAATACCTTTACTCGCAATTCTTTTTAATTCTTCAAAATCAGCAGGAGGTTCATTAACCGGTGATTTGTCAAATTTGAAATCAGAAGTATGAACAATATTACCAACAGAAGTCTTAATAAATAAACCAAAATTGTCGGGGATGCTGTGATTAAGACGAAATGGACTAATCTGAAAAGGGCCTAAATTAACTTTAGAGTCTGACTTTATTAGTTTTATATCAAGTTTTGGTTGGCTAGAAAAATCTTCTTGTCTTCTTAGAATAATTCCCTTAGTTAGAGCCCCAGCATACATTGGGATTATGCCAATTTTGGGTAAAATATAAGGCACGGCTCCAATGTGATCATAATGTCCATGAGTAAAAATTGCTCCTAAGATATTTTTTTCTTTCCCTTTGAGATAACTAATGTTCGGGATAGTAAAATCAATCCCATGCATATTTTCATCCGGGAATCCAAGCCCCATATCAATAATTAAAATAGCTTTCTCGTATTCTAAAAGGGTCATATTTCGACCAACTTCACCAAGCCCGCCAAGAGGGATAATGCGGATTTTTTTATTTTCCATATTAAATTTATTATTAATTAAGTACTATTAGTGCGGGCAGGAGGACTTGAACCTCCATGGTTTTAAAACCATAGCATTCTGAATGCTACGCGTCTACCAATTTCGCCATACCCGCTTTAGTTATATTTTGGAGAGGTTTTTCAAACCTTAATTTAGGTATATTCTTATATTTTTTGTTTTTAACCCAGCCAGATTTTGTATAGTAATAACAAGCCCCTTGTTTTTTTTGGAATAAGTCATAACAAGATTTACACTCCTCAGACACCCAATTTGCCATTTTAAGAGTTTTATTTGAAGGATTTATAGTAATATGGCCATAGTAAGGGGGGATGATAATTACATCTCCTTTTTTTGCCTTTACAGCGTAAATATCTTCTATTTTTCCTTTGGTATATTTCTGCATTAAATATATTGCTTCTCCTTCTAAAACCATATATCCTTCTCCGTATTTACCTATATGTTCATGTCCTTTTGTTTTAACAAATTCTTTCCCCAACATTCGGGAAGGAATAGTAGTAATATCATATCTTAGCCCATTGTTTTTTTCTATTCCTCTATCCATATAATAAAGTTCAAAATTAGGAGCAGTTTTCGCCCATTCTTGGTCATATAGAACTTTTTTCATGTTGTTCAAAAATCTAATATCCATAAAAGAAAAATTATTTCAAAATTCGTTTAGTTTTTGTATACCAATTTTCAATACCTATAAATCTTTTTGATGGTTCAATAATTTTTTCTACAGCCTGACCATTAATTTTTTTAGAAGTAAAATAAATTAAATCTGGTCTTAGTAAAAGCAAACAGGGAATATCTTCAATTAAAATTTCTTGAAACTTTTCTAGATTTTCTTTTCTTTCTTCATAGGTTAAACTTGCTCGAGCTTGTTCTAATAATTTATCAGCCTCTTTATTTTCGTAACTTATTAAATTAAGTCCAGGACTTTCTTTTTGGCTTGAATGCCAAAAGGGGAAGGGATCTGGTAAAAATCCCAGAACTTCTCCGAAAAGTAATGCTTGAAAATTCCTCGGTTTAATAATATCAGTTTCCAAAGCGGAAATTGATTCCAGATTAATATTGACATCAACTCCTATGTCTTTCCAATTTTGTTTTAAAATTTCAGCTATATTTGTAAAAAGCTTTTTATCAATAGTTGTTAATGAAAATTGTAAAGCGATAGTTTCTTCTTTATTGGGAAAGCAAAGTTCATTAAGTTTTTTCCTGGTACTAGATCTAACATTTCCAGTTCCGTTTTTCAGATTATAGGGATCAAGTACGTCTTCCCTGTATTTTTCTTGAAATAAAATAACAGCTTGTTTTGTTTCATTGCCGAAATATCCAGTAACCTTCCCGCTCGGATAAACATCTATTCCTCCAACCTTGGGATCGGCTAAACATTTTTGTAGTTCGGTCACATCGCTATTTTGGTCTTTATATTCAAGATTTTTAGTAAAAGAAAAACTTGATTTTTGGGAAACTATTTTCTTTCTTATTCCCGTGTCATCGATATATTTAAATCCGGCTCCTTCTAAAATCTCTTCTGCTTTTTCTTTGTTAAAATCATATATTTTTGATGGTGAATCAAATCCATAAAAGTTTGGAAGGATAGGGGAGTTAATAATTGTTCCTTTGCCCGATATTGTTTTTTCTAAAATTTGTTGTTTATCAACAGCATAGTTTAAAGCTAGTCGTACATCTTTTAATGTTAATATGTCTGACTTATCTTCAGGGGGATCTTGATTAAAAAATACGGCAAAATATCTAGGTAAAGAAAGAGAGGACACATTAAATTTATTTTCTTCAATATTTTTTATACCGTCAGAATCAGAGACTAAAAATCCATCTATATTTCCTCCAGAAAGTTTTTTTAACAATTCATCTTCTTTAGAGAAAAATTCAAAAGAAATTTCAGAGAGAAAAGGTTTTTTCCCAAAATAATTTTCATTTCTCTCTAAAGATAAAGATTTAATATACCCCGTATCACTATCTTGGTTTATTTTTTTAAACTGAAAAGGGCCAGACCCAATTAAATCTTTTTCTATATATTCTTTAGAACTAAAATACCAGGGGAGCTCCTTTGGAGAAATATCTTCGAAAATATGTTGCGGAACTATTTTTTCAGTTAGGGTCTCTAAAAACCCAGAGTATGATTTTTGTAATCTAAATTGAACAATATTATCTGTTATTTTTTCTATATTAATCCCTAGCCATCTTATGGCTTGCGGACTTTTATATTCAGGATTTTGCAAAACATTAACCGTAAAAACAATATCATCACTAGTAATTTTTTCTCCATCATGCCAAAAGATATTATCTTTTAGCTTAATCTCATAAAGTTTTCCATCTTCTTTTACTTCTAATGTTTTGGCTAAATCATTTACGATCTCTCCTTTTTCATTGTATTTCATTAAACCCGAAAACAGTAGCTCAACTAAATCTCGATCGGCATCATTGCTGGAAAGATAAACAGGATTAATAAATCTTGGTTGTCCTAATACTCCTTCTTTAAAACTTCCTCCAAATCCAGGGCTAAGTTCAGTATTTTTTATATAAAAAAATGTCCCGATACTTATCAAAATTATTATTATTCCTAAAATAATAAAACAATAAGGTTTTTTAAACTTTTCAAGACAACCTAAAAACTGTCTCCATTTTTTTAAGACAAAATATTCTTTATTGTCTTTTTTTGGTATTTTTTTCAAAAAACCAAAAAGATTTTTGGATAAAATTTGTTTCAGATTATTAAATTAAAAGATTTAATAAAGATAAAATAATAAAACCAATTCCTAAAACTACTGTAGCCCAGTAGATTTTATTTTCCATTCCTCTTTTTTTTAAGTAAAAACCTCCTTCACCCCCGAATGTAGAACCCAAAGCGGTTCCTCTTTGCTGTAGGAGTATTAATACAATTAAAAAAACAGAAACAATGATTTGAGTAATAATTATTATTGAGTTCATAACGATATTAGAATATTTTTATAATAATTCTTAAGACTTACTATATTTATTTGTTGGTATCATACAACTTAGAAACCAAACAATTATAGATGTCCAAAATAAGGCCGAGAAACCAGATACAGTTAATTCTGTAAAGACTATATCAACTATCCAGATCATTGTAATATTTATAACTAGTCCAAACAATCCGAGAGTTATTATTCTTAAAGGAAGAGTGATAAAACTAATTATTGGTTTAATAAAAAAATTGATTAAACCAAAAACAGTTCCAATAATAACCAAAATTTTAATTCCTTGCTCTGTAAATTCTCCACTAATTATACTCACTCCAGGGACAAATAAGATTGCCAAATAAATCCCTAGAATACCAACAACAATTTGAGAAAAAATTCGCTGAACTATCATAATTTAATACTATCAATATATTTTTTAAAAGTCAATCTAAGGAATAAACTTTTATAAAAAAATAAATTCATAAATTTTTAGAAATTTATGAACATTTTAATCTCTGAAAAAAAATGAAAAGCTGGCCCAAATTTAGTTAGTACCAGCTTATAACCTTAATATATCTCAATAATTCCTTTGAACACATAATAAGCTTCAAAGTGTTTTCTTGCGAAAACCTTTTGCTCTTCTTCTGTAAATATCCCGTTGCTGTCGCCTTCGTTATCAGCAACAATACAGAAAGCCTCGTAGAGAATTTCTATTGCTTTCACCATATCTTTTCTATAAATAGTTGTTTCTGCATCATTGATGCTTCCATTTTTTATTCTTGCAGCTAAAGTAGTTATTTCACTTGCTATAATACTTTTTAATACTTTTAACCGATTGGATTCTTCTTTTATATTTTTTTTGACCCTACTCTCGCTGTCGACAATTATTTGCCATACTTTGAGAGCAAATATTAAATTTCTTTCTTCTCCATTTTCAGATTTTTCTAACATGGAGAAAAAGCCGTCCATCCTAATCTTCTTTAGGATGGTTTCATCTTTTTCTTGCTTGTTGCAAGAGCAAAATGAAAGAAATACAAGTCCTATAAGAATAATCAAAAAAATCTTCCTCTTTCTCATTTTTTCTCCTTTTCTTTTTTGTCTCTTGTTTTTAAAGAGCATATATATTATAACATATGCTATGTTTCTGTCAAGGAGGAATGGTAATTTCTCTCCACTATTTCAAAATTATATCTTAAAAATTAATTTATTATTTGACAAATCTTGTTTTTATAGCTAAGATAAAAAGCGTTGTAAAGGTCTATTAATTTATAATAAATAATATTTATGGAAATCAAACCATTATCTGATCATGTTCTCATAGAGGCAATGCCTCAAGAAGAAAAAACAGAATCAGGAATTTTTCTTCCAGAAACAGTAGAAAAAGAAAAACCAGAACAAGGCAAAGTAATTGCTGTTGGTACTGGCAAAAAACTATCTTCTGGAAAAGTAATTTCTTTAGACGTAAAAAAAGGAGATGTTGTCCTATTCACAAAATATGGACCAAACGAAATAAAGGTCAATGGAAAAGAATATTTAATTGCTAAAGAAGAAGATATTCTAGCAATTTTAGAATAAATTTAATAAATAAATTATGGCAAAAGAAATTACATATTCTGAGGAAGCTCGGAAAAAATTAAAAAAGGGTGTTGATAAACTAGCTGATGCTGTGAAAGTTACTATAGGACCTAAAGGAAGAAATGTTGTTTTAGACAAAGGATTTGGTGCTCCAACCATTACTAATGACGGAGTTTCAATTGCCAAAGAAATTGAAATAGAAGACAAAGTAGAAAACTTAGGTGCTGAAATTATTAAAGAAATTGCTTCTAAGACAAATGAGAATGCAGGAGATGGGACAACTACAGCTGTTGTTTTAGCTCAAGCATTAATTAAAGAAGGATTTAAAAATGTTGCTGCTGGGAGTAATCCTTTGGCTATAAAAAGAGGACTTGAAAAAGGATGCAAGGCAGTTGTTGAAGAACTAAAAGGTTTTTCAAAAGAAATATCTAATAAAGAAGAAATTGCTCAAGTAGCTACTATTTCAGCTGAAAATACCGAGCTAGGAAATTTAATTGCCGAAGTAATGGAACAAGCAGGAAAAGATGGGGTAGTTACAATAGAAGAATCAAAAACATTTGGACTTTCTAAAGAAGTTGTAGAAGGCCTTCAATTTGATAGAGGATATATTTCTCCTTATATGATCACTAATTCGGAAAAGATGGAAGCTGTTTTAGAAAATCCTTATATCTTAATTACAGATAAAAAGATTTCTTCTATTCAGGATATTTTACCAGTTTTAGAAAAAATAGCTAAAACAGGGAAAAAAGAAGTTTTAATTATTAGTGAAGAGGTTGAAGGAGAAGCATTAGCGACTTTAGTTGTTAATAAACTTAGGGGAATTTTAAATGTATTAGCCATAAAAACACCCGGATTTGGAGACAGAAAAAAAGAAATGTTAGAAGATATTGCTTGTGTTACTGGAGGACAAGTAGTTTCCGAAGAAAAAGGTATAAAATTAGAGAGCGTAGAGATTGATATATTAGGGACTGCTAGAAAAGTTATTTCTACAAAAGAAGATACAACTATTGTTAGTGGACAAGGTAAAAAAGAAGACATTGATACTAGAATAAACCAAATTAGAAATGAAATTAAATCTACTAATTCTGATTTTGATAAAGAGAAATTACAAGAAAGACTTGGTAAATTATCAGGGGGAGTAGCTGTTATTAAAGTTGGCGCTCCTACAGAAGTTGAACAAAAAGCTCTTCAACATAAAGCAGAAGATGCTTTAGCTGCAACTAAAGCAGCGGTTGAAGAAGGAATTGTTCCGGGAGGAGGGGTAGCCTTAATTAGAGCATCTAAAGTTTTAGATGGATTAGAATTGGATAAAGATGAAAAAATAGGTCTTGATATTTTAAAAAAAGCATTAAAAGAACCATTAAAAATGATTGCTCAAAACGCCGGAATAGAAGGAGCAGTAGTGGTTGAAGAAGTTAGAAAAAATAAAGATGGGCATGGGTTTAATGCTCAAAAAATGAAATATGAAGATTTATTAGAAAATGGAATAGTTGATCCGACAAAAGTAGTTAGGTCAGCTTTGGAAAATGCTGTTTCCGGAGCGGGCATGCTTTTAACAACAGAATCTGTTGTTTCTGAACTTCCTAAGAAGGAATCGAATCCTACTATGCCTGGTGGTATGCCGGGAGGTATGCCAGGAATGAGTGGATATTAATAAATAAAGATAGAAATAAAAGTCCTCTCATTGATTTTGAGAGGATTTTTGGTTATAATAACTAAGATTAACTAAAATAATTAGATATTTATGCTTTGTCCAATTTGTAATATAGAAATGAAGAAAACAATATTTTATGGGAATGAAGTTGATTATTGTCCCCAATGTTTTGGTATCTGGTTTAAGAAAGACGAATTAAGAATAGCCAAAGATGAAAAAGACAAAGATTTAAAATGGCTAGACATAGAACTTTGGAAAGACAAAACGAAATTTCGGATTGCCGAAGTTCATAAAAACTGTCCTGTGTGTTCAGTCCCTCTATATTCTGTAAAATATGGTGATTCTGATATAGAGGTTGATATTTGTAATCTATGTAAGGGTATTTGGATTGAGAGAGGAGAGTTTAAGAGAATTATAGATTATCTCAAAGATAAAAAATATGATGAAACTTTAAAAAACTATTTTAAGAATCTGATTAAACAAGGGATACAAGTTTTTACCGGGCCCGAAGATTTTCGTTCGGAATTAGAAGATTTTTTAATAATATTTAAAATATTAAATTATAAATTTGCTATTAAATATCCAGAAATTGTTAAATTAATTTCAATGTCCCGTAAATAAAAGTCGAAGTAAGTATTAACTAATAATTAATCTATGTCAATTTTATATATAACTTTATTTGTAGTTCTTATTTTAGTTCTTTGGCTAATTGGTGTTTTTAATTCTTTGGTCAAAATAAAAAATAGAGCCAAAGAAGCCTGGGCAGATATTGATGTCCAATTGAAGAGAAGATACAACTTAATTCCTAACTTAATGGAAACAGTTAAGGGTTATGCTAGCCATGAGAAAGAAGTTTTTGAGAAAGTTACTCAAGCTAGGGCCCAAGCAATGAGTGCCCAAAACGTAGAAGAAAAAGCCAAAGCCGAAAATATGTTAAGTAATACATTAAAATCTCTTTTTGCTGTTTCGGAAAACTATCCTGACCTTAAAGCTTCTCAGAATTTTCTAGAATTACAAAGAGAGCTTCGGGATACAGAAGATAAAGTTCAAGCAGCTAGACGCTTTTATAATACTAATGTCCGAGATTTAAATATAAAAAGAGAATCTTTCCCATCAAGTATTGTAGCTAAAATGTTTAACTTTCAGAAGATGGACTTGTTTGAGCTAGCAGAAGCAAGCCAAAGGGAAGTTCCTAAAGTAAGTTTCTAATATGGCTACTCTTTATTCCCAAGCGGATTCTAACGTTAGAAAGACATGGTTTTTAATGTTTTTCTTTTTGATTTTTATTATCGCCCTAGGTTGGCTTTTTAGTTATTTATTGGATAATTCAATTATTTTAATAATAGCAGTAATTTTTAGTATATTTACAAGTTTTTTCAGTTATTGGTATTCTGACAAAATTGTTCTTAAAATGTTAGGGGCTAAACCAATAGAGAAAAAAGATAATCCAGAGCTTTATCGACTAGTTGAAAATCTCTGTATTGCTTCGGGTTTACCTTTGCCCAAAATTTATATTCTTAATGAAGCCCAGCCAAATGCTTTTGCTACAGGAAGAGATGAAAAACATGCAGTTGTTGCTGTTACTCAAGGGCTTTTAGATAAATTAGAAAGACCAGAGCTAGAAGGAGTTATCGCTCATGAACTTAGCCATATTAAAAACAAAGATATTCTTTTAGGAACAGTTGTAGTTGTTCTAGTGGGGATTGTTGCTTTATTGTCAAACTTGTTTTTAAGAATAAGTTTTTGGGGAGGAGGGAGGAGAGACTCGAAACAAGGGGGAGGATATTTGGGCCTGATAATAATAGCTCTGGGGATAATTGCGGCTATCTTAGCCCCTCTAGCAGCTAGTTTAATTCGTTTATCTATTTCCAGAAAAAGAGAATTTTTAGCTGATGCATCAGGTGCTCTTTTAACGAGATACCCAGAAGGATTAGCTCGGGCATTGGAAAAAATTAGCTCAGATCCAAATCAAATGAAAAAAGCTAATAATTCTACTGCTCATTTATTTATTTCTTCACCCTTTAAAGGGAAACAAAGTAAAAGCTGGTTTACAAAGATTTTTATGACTCATCCTCCAGTTGAAGAAAGAGTTAATGCTCTTCGGGGGATGAAAGTATAGTATCTGGAGGGGTGCGCCGAATGGCAAGGCACTGGCTTGGAAAGTCAGCGGGCGTAAGCCCTTGCAGGTTCGAGTCCTGTCCCCTCCGCCATTGCTTTGTTAAAACAAAATAATTAAATAAATATATGGTTTCAGGAATTTTTTTAGCCAGTTAAATCGATTCCACAAATCCGGAACCCGACAAGACTTAATGCTTTCTCAGAAGTTGTTTTGATATAGTTAAAAAGGGAAAGTTAAGAATAAAGTTCGGAATATAAATCCAGATATTCTCTTGCCGATTTTTTCCAAGAGAAATCTTTTTTCATCCCATTAATCTGCGCTTGTTGCCAGATTTTTTTGTTTTTATACAAAGAAAGCACTTTTTCTATTGTCTGCCATAGTGTTTTGGAGCTGAAATTTTCAAAAGTAAACCCTGTTCCTCTAATTATAGAAGAAGATATTTTAACAGGTTGTACTGTGTCTTTTAATCCCCCTACGGCTCTTACTACGGGGATAGTACCATAGTTCATTGCTATAAGTTGCCCCAAACCACAGGGTTCATAAAAGGAGGGCATCAAAAAAATATCCGAACCCGCGTAAATCTGATGAGCTAATTTTTCATCAAATCCTATTTTTACCCAGAATTTTTTAGGAAATTTTTTTGCAGTTTTAACAAAAAAGTTTTCATATTGTTTTACCCCTTTGCCAAGCACAATGAATTGCACATCTTGCTTCATTAACTGCGGTATTATCTTTTCAACAAGGTAAATTCCTTTTTGCGAAGCTAGTCTCGAGATAAGAGCGAATATTGGAGTATCTGGCTTTATTGCCTTGAAATATGTTTTTTGAAGAAAAACCTTATTGTATTTTTTATTTTCAATTGTTTTATCAGAATATTGTTTTTTCAAAAAAGTGTCTTTTTGCGGATTGAAAGTTTTGGTATCTAAGCCATTAAGTATGCCCCTTAGTTTATTTTTTCTTTGGCTAAGATATTTTGATAAACCAAATCCATTTTTGGGGATTAAAATCTCTTTAGCATAGGCAGGGCTTACAGTGGTGACACGATTGCTGTTTACAATGCCTAATTTAAGACAATTTACTTTAGTAGAGAAGTTTGTATGAAGAAAATAATTAACAATTTCAGGTGAGTATATCCCTTGATATCCTAAGTTGTGGATGGTTAGAATAGTTTTAAAATTCTTTTTCTCTTTTTTCACCAGATAAGGAATAATTCCTGTTATCCAGTCATGACAGTGAATAATATCAGTGTTCAATCTTTCTGCCAATTTGATAGTTGCCTGAGATAGAAACAAAAACCGAGCTGCTTCCTGCTGAGTTCTTTTTAATGAATTATCTTCACTAAAATACACTTCTTTCCCCGAAAAATATTTCGGGTTCTTAATCAGATAAACAGGTATTTTAGTATTAGGTAATGTAGTTTGCCAAATATCAAAGGTCCCCTTTTTGCCAAATTTTAATGAGATATTTTTTTCTACCAGATAAAGAGGTGTTTTTAATTCTAGAAATTCATAAAAGGGAATAACGATAGCAACTTTAATGTCCAATTGGGCCAAGGCTTTTGGGAGAGAACTTACAACATCAGCTAACCCTCCTACTTTGACAAAAGGAGAACATTCCGAAGAACTAAATAAAACTTTCATAAGCTTTCTTGAAATTTATTATTAAACTTTTTATTTTTTGTCCAAACTCTCTACGATTTTGCTTAGTCATTTTAGGCAGGTTTTTATAGTCCAGCAAAAAATAATATCTTATTTGGTCAAGAAATATTTTGGCCAGAAATTTTTTAAGTTGGGTTTTTGTCTTTTTAAAATCAATATGTTGGCTTCTACAGTAGGTTTTTATAAAAATATCTTGTAGTTTGTCTCTCTCTCTTTGGGAAAGTTTTATTTGCCATATTTCTTTGGGCAAATTGAAAGACGCCATAATAGTTGCTAAATCCATTAAAGCAGGTCCTCTTCCAGCTTTATCAAAATCAATCACGTATAATTGGGTTTTGCCTACAATTATGTTCCCGGGATAAAAATCATTGTGGATAAGCACGTTTTGATTCTTCCAAATTTTATCTACGAATTTTAAGGTTTTTAAAGAAGGAATTTCTTTTTTTAACTCTGGCAAAGAGGTTTTTATTTTTTTAAAAATATATGTATAACCAATTGATTGAGGAAAAAACGCTTTTGAAAAAGGGCTCTTTGGTTTTAAATTATGTAATTTTACTAGAAAAAGAGCGGCTTTTTTAAGAGATTGAGAGAGAATTCTTTTTTCCTTTTTTTCGATAATTTCTGTTAAAGTTCTTCCGGGAACCTCTTGGTAAAATAATATGTTGTGGTTTTTATCAAAATAGACAGCATTAGCAATGGGTAGCTTTTTGTAAAGATATTGCATTATTTCATAAACATCTTCCTTTGACTCTTTTTTACTTGATGTAGCTCGGAACCTTTTTATTAAATGGTTTCCAAATGTAACTTTGTATTTAACGAGACAGGTATCTTTTGCCCAAGAAGGGGATACCCTTTCTATTTGAATACTTTTTATTTTTTTATCTACCATATTAGCAAAAAACCCCCTCTTTTTTTTGGTGAATAAATTTTTGATAAAAAGAGGATCTTGAGATTTAAAGATTTTATTGTATTTCATATTAAACTTTTCTTAATTCTGGTTGCCCAGGTTTTATTTTTTTGTATTTTTCTTTATATCTATCCATTAACGTTCTTAATTTTTTATCAGATACTTCTAAACGTAACAAGTCTACTGCATGAATAGTGTCATAAATATCATTTTTTGTTTCCAGCTTCCAGATAGCATCTCGCCACAAAATTGCTCTCTCAAAGTTTTTCTTTTTTGTAGCTTGCCACATTTTTCTACGCATCATTTCTATAAATGCTTGATAGACCTCGGGTTTACCTTTTTCTAAAGTTCTTTTTTTAAAGGGTATCCTAGTTTCTTCTTTGTAGAGTCCCGCTTTTTTTTCAATTTTTCCACTTCTTTGCCACCAAAAAGCAGTAGAAATAATATTTTTATAATATTCTTCTCCTTGCGTAATTTGTGATTTTTTAATATGAGACAGAGATTTCAAAGTTTCCAACATTATCCAAGCTCCTTTTTCAATCATTTCGATGCTCCACCAAGGTTCTCCTGATGCCCAAAAAAATTGGTCAGAGGCCATTGCTTTATATAATTTATTCTTTGTTGGTGCAGATAATAACTTATGACGTGATAAGCCGAGAAGATAGTGAAAGAATTTCCATTGTAATTGGTGCACTTTATTTTGGGGATTTTTCCATGGATAAAATTGGATATGTTTTTCCACTTCTTCTTCTGTAGTAGCCCAAGTAGATTGTACTGGTTCGGTCTCTTTTTCGGCCTTGAAATATTTGGGTAATTCGGAAATAAATATCTGTTTTGGGGTTTCGGAGCCAAGAATCTTAAAGAGGGATTTTTCTAAACCAGGACGGTGATGTCCAAAGGTCTCTCCATCCATTGCTGTATAAAGATAGACGGGCTTTTTAATATCGTCTTTTAGTAAATCCAGAAATTCCTTTTTTGTTCTTACAATACCGCTCATAATACAATTGGAGATCCTTCTTCCGCGGAATACAGCGACAAGGTTCTTTGTTCCCTTTACTCTAAATAGCGTGTCGTAAGCTGGTGGGTTTTTTCCACCATCAAAAGCTATTTCATCTAAAAGAACGAAAGAATATCCTAGTTTGGCTACTATTTTAGCCACTTTTTTACTATAAGCCATTTCCGGAGGAAAGAACGCAACGGGATGATAAACACTACCAAAATATTTTCTATTTATAAAATGATTTTCTTGAATTTGATAAATTATTTCCTCTCTATCCAAAAAAGGTAAAAGAGCGTGATATTTTGCGCTTTCTGTAAATTCCAATTTCTTTTCTTTGGCTAACTGTTTTATGCTCTCAATGACATCTTGGTATCCGTTTTTGGCAAGAAGTTCGGTAAGCCCTCCGTTTATATTAAGATTGATTTTTATTCCCGGGGTGTTTAATAAGCCTTTAAATAAGGGCCTATATGATTCATTAACAACCATTTCCAGAATATTCTTTGATTGGTCTGAGGGTTGATAAATATGTAAAAAATTAACCCAATACATAAAATGATTTTTATTTTTAATACTACTTATAATATAAAACTTGATTGATAAAATTGTTAAATCAGTGGATATTGTTGTTCAGGATGTGATGGAACAAGTTTAAATAGTTCTGAGCAGATTTTTTCCAAGAGAAATCTTTTTTCATTGTTCTCTTCACTAAACTTAGCCAATGTTTTTTGAATTGAAAACAAGTGTGCGCTCTTACTATAGTGAGCAAGAGAGCTGAGGAATTATATTTTGGGAAAAGAAATCCATTGCCAGTATTTTTCCGTGGATCAAAGTTTTCTATAGTATCTGCTAAACCACCTGTTTTTCTGGCGATGGGAACACATCCGTATCTCATTGCTTGCATTTGAGAAATACCGCAGGGCTCGAATTTTGAGGGCATAAGTAGAGCATCTGCTCCAGAGAACACTAAATGTGGCAAAGATGTATCAAATTCTAAGTGATAAGCTATCTTCTTAGGGCAGGATTCTTTGGCTCTTTTTAGTATTTCTTTATAGTGTGTTTCTCCATTTCCAATAAAAATCATTTGGATAGGTAAATCTCCCAGAATTAGTTTGATTATTTTTTCAATCAAATCTAATCCCTTTTGTTCAGTAAGGCGGGAAACAAACCCTATTAAAAAAACATTTGGGTCCTGAGGAAGCCCAAACTTCTTTTGTAAAAACAATTTGTTATTTTTTTTCTTCTTGCTAAGTGTGTTAATAGTATAATGAAAAGGAATATTCTGGTTTTTCGCCGGGTCGTATTTTGCAGGATTGATTCCATTCAAAATACCATAGATTTTTCCTTGGTTTTCGCTGAGGATTGTATTTAAACCTTCCCCATATTTGGGGGTTAAAATCTCTTTAGCATAGGTAGGGGAGACAGTAACGATAGTATCGCTATATATTATTCCTCGCAATAACCAGTTAAGTTCTCCTAATCTGGGATTAAAGAAATCGGGGATAGCTTCTGTACCAGAGTCCCGTTGTGTTTCTTGGCTAAATTTAAAATCCCGCATTCCTTGATATTTAAGATTATGGATAGCCAAGATAACACGTATTTTAGAGAGTGTTTGGTCATTTTCGTAAGTGGTTTTAAGGTAGTTTGGGATTAAAGAAGTTTGCCAGTCGGAAGCTACAATTATATCTGGTTTCCAACTGTATTGCTTGACGAATTCTATTACTCCTCTGCAGAGCAAAATCCATCTTATGTGATCGTCAGAATATCCGTAGACATTAGCTCTTTTTTCGTAATACTCCCTATTTTCTAGAAAGTATGTGGGAGTGACATTTTTTGAATTATATTGTTTGACGTTACATATTAAATATTGCGGAGTTGAAGAGGGTTGGTCAGTAGGAACCTTTAATCCCTTAATTATCGTTTTCAATTTGTATTTTTTTGTGTCAATTCCTCCATAGCGAGGAATCATTACTCGGGCATCTTGTCCTAACTTTCTAAGAGCTAAGGGCAAGGAAAATATTACGTCTCCCAATCCGCCAGCTTTAGCAAAGGGGGCCATTTCCGGGGAGACAAAAAGAATTTTCAACTTTTTTTGAGCAGAGATTTTTGGCAAATTTAAGAGTTTAGACATATAAAAAAGCTTGTATTTTAACGAAAATTTTGTTAATTTTATATAAAGAGGTTAATAAAAAAATGTATTTGAGGAATTTGGGGTTTATATCAAACAAGTTTCTGGAAAACAAAATTATATTTTATGGAGATTTAGTTGACAATGATTATTATAGCAGATTTTAGGAAATAAATCTACTATTTACATCTTATCTTATTTTTTAATTTTATATGTTTAACTCTCCAATTGATGAAATTAAAGGACGCTTAGATATAGTAGATGTGATTGGTTCTTATATCAAACTTCAAAAAGCAGGTATGAATTACCGAGCGGTTTGTCCTTTTCATTCTGAAAAAAAACCCTCATTTTTTGTCTCTCCCTCAAAACAAATATTCAAGTGTTTTGGATGCGGAAAATTTGGAGACATTTTTAAATTTGTAATGGAGATTGAAGGAGTGGAGTTTGGAGATGCTTTAAGAATTTTAGCCAAAAGAGCAGGAGTTGAACTTAAAAGACAAAACCCAGAATTAAAGACAGAAAGAAAAAGATTGTATGAGATTATGGAATTAGGTTGTGAGTTTTTTGAAAAGCAATTAAATAATAGCAAAGCAGGATTAGAATCTAAAAAATATCTTTTAGATAGAGGAATAACTAAAGAATCGATAAAGAAATGGAGACTAGGATATTCTCCTAATCCTCAAAAGGGGAAATGGGAAATATTAACTGATTTTTTGATTTCCAAAGGATACGAAAGAAAGGAGATAATAAATACAGGACTAGCCATTAAAAAAGAATCAACAGGAGCAGTTCAAAGTTATGATAGATTTCGGGGAAGAATTATGTTTCCTATTTTTGATTTAAATTCTCAAGTAATTGGATTTGGGGGCAGGGTAACCAAAGAAAAAGAAGACAAAGAAGTGGCTAAATATATTAATACGCCCAATACGCTACTTTATAATAAAAGTTTTGTTCTTTACGGGTTAAATCCCGGAAGAGTAGAGACAAGAAAGAAAGATTTTTGTATCCTAGTAGAAGGATATACAGATGTTATTCTCTCTCATCAAGCTGGATTTCAAAATACTGTAGCTACAAGTGGGACAGCTCTAACTCCTTTTCAACTAAAGATTTTAAAACGTTATTCTCAAAACTTGATTACGGCTTTTGATATGGATATTGCGGGGGACTCGGCTACTAGAAGAGGAATTGATTTAGCTCAAGAACAAGACTTTCAAATTAAAGTAATTATTATGCCTGAGGGCAAAGATCCGGCTGATGTTATTTCCAAAAACCCTAAAGATTGGCAAAAATTAATAGATTCGGCAAAATCAATCCTTGATTTTTATTTTGACAGTGCTTTCCTCAAATTTGATAAAGATTCTTCAGAAGGCAAAAGAGGGATTTCCAGGGATCTTTTATCTGTTATATCTAAAATCCCTAGTAAGATTTTACAATCTCACTGGACTCAAAAATTATCTAGAGGGTTAAAGGTTTCTGAAGAATCAGTTGTTCAAGAGCTTAAAAAAGTATTTCAAAGACAAAATCAAAGCTATAAAGAAACAAGATTTTCAGAAAACCAAAAAGTTTCTAAAGAAATTAAGAAAGAGAGAACCAGAAAACAAGTAATAGAAGAAAAAATACTTTCTTTAATATCTAAATCACCTGATAAAATAAAACTGCTTAATGAAAATCATATTTCTCTATTTTCTCCAAAATACAAAGAAGCTCTAGAATGTTTAAAAACCAAGAAAGATAAATTACCTCCAAATATAAAAGAGTTTTTAGATGTTTTATCTTTAAGAGCAGAAATAGATGGAGAACTAGGAGATGAAGAAGAATTTGAAATTTGTTTAAACGAATTAATAACTTTATCTACCAAAGATAAACTTAAAGAGATATCAAATAATATCCAAAATGCAGAAGAAAATAAGGATAAAAAAAAGATAAAAGAATTGACAGAAGAATTTAATAAAATTACAAAAGATTTAAATAAAAAACAATATGATTAAAAAACCGAGAAGAAAGAAAAAAGTTATCAAAAAAAAGATTGTTAAAAAGAAAAAGAAAAAATTAGTAATATTTAAAGATAGAAAAAAAACGAAAAAAGAAAGAGTTTCTGATAAAAAAGCATCTAATAGAAAACGTATTTCTATCTTTCCTCGTGAGAAAATAGAATTACTTTTTAGAAAAGGCAGAATTCGAGGTTTTGTTATTTTCAGTGAAATCTTAAATTTCTTTCCTAATTTTGAGAAAGATATCAGAGGGACAGAACAACTTTATCAAGAATTAACAAATAATGGCATCGAGATAAGAGAAAGAAAAGGATTTTTAGAATTAGGAGAAAAAAAAGACAAGAAGAAAAAACCAATCTCTGGACCAAAGGTTGATTCTATTAGGATGTATTTGAAAGAAATTGGGAAGACTTCAATGATAAATGCACGGGAAGAAAAAGAATTAGCTAGAAGAATTGAAAAAGGGGATAAAGAAGCTGCTAAAAAATTAACACAAGCTAATTTAAGGTTAGTTGTTTCTATAGCTAAAAAATATGTTGGTCGGGCTCGGAATTTAACATTATTAGATTTAGTCCAAGAAGGGAACTTGGGTCTTTTTAGAGCAGTGAAAAAATTTGATTGGAGAAAGGGATATAAATTTTCAACTTATGCTACTTGGTGGATACGACAAGCAGTAACCAGAGCAATTGCTGACCAAGCCCGGACAATTAGAATTCCGGTTCATATGATAGAAACAATATCTAAATATGAAAAAGCGAAGAGAAAACTCTTAAAAGGTCTAGAACGAGCACCTTTGCCAGAGGAGATTGCTTCCGAAATGGGGATTGAACCGGAAAAAGTTCATCATATAATACAAATTAAACAGAGAGCTGTTTCCTTAGAAACACCAGTAGGGAATGACGATAAAGATAGTGTCTTAGCTGAATTTATTGAAGATAAAAAAACTATTTCTCCTTTTACGGCCTCAGCTCAGAATCTTTTAAAAGAAAGATTAAAAGAAATATCCAAAGATCTTACTCCTCGTGAGAAGAAGATTTTAGCAATGAGATTTGGCTTGGGAGATGGAATTACCCATACCCTGGAAGAGGTAGGAAAAATATTTGGGGTTACTAGAGAAAGAATTCGTCAAATTCAAGCTAAATCATTAGAAAAAATTAGAAAGCTAGATGACCTAAAAAAACTAAAAGATTATTAATTAGTTGAAAATATTTTAAAAATAGAGTAGTATAATCATATTCCGCGGTGGCGCAATGGTAGCGCGGCGCCCTGTTAAGGCGTTTGTTGTAGGTTCGAATCCTACCCGCGGAGCCAATCCCCACCTATTCTTTTAGGCGGTTTTTTGGTAGAATAAAAAAAAGAGCTTCAATAAAGATGAATAAAAAATTGACAATAGGCGTGGATATTGGTGGGTCAAAGATTAATATAGTAGTTTGGAATGGCAAAGAAGTTATTGATAATTGGCGGACCGAGGAGGTTAGTTTAGCAAAGCTAAAAGAGGGGATTTCTTATTTTGATGTCTTAAAGGTTGGCATTGGCGTAGCCGGCGTTTTGGACCACAAAACAGGGCGGATTTTAAGCAGCCCTAATTTGAAATTTTTCGAGGGCTTTTGCTTAAAAAAGTTTTTAAAAAGAGATGTTCGGTTTGATAATGATGTCAGTTGCTTTTTAAGAGCCGAAGCTAAGTCAGGGGCGGCCAAGAGTTATGAAAATGTTTTGGCAGTAGCCATGGGTACTGGGATAGGGGGAGCGATAACAATAAATCAAAAATTGATTTATCGAGGAGCCCATGGGTCGGCTGGGGAATTTGGCCAGATGGTTTTGGAAGGTGGAAAAACATGGGAGGAGTTGTACCAAGCAAATAAAGGTAATGCCCAAGACCAGGCACAGATTGATGCTTTCGCCTTTGCCAATTTAATCAATATTTTTGACCCAGAAATCATTGTTTTGGGCGGCGGTGGGGCGAAATTGCCCAAGCGGGAATTGATGGAGAAATTTATTATTTCACCTTTAGCCAAAAAAACCAAAGTGGTTTTTGGTAAACTCGGTCTGAACGCCGGCGCCATCGGCGCCGCCTTACTCTTTGAATAAATGCATTTTCGCCCAATCCCGGTTCTAAGTGCGTCCTGTAGGGGGAGCAGAATAATGAAAACAGGGTTAAAAACTCTGTTTTTTGTTTTGCTCGCCGAAGCGAAGCGGAGGCGGGCGGAAACGCTGGTCGGAATTCAATCCAAATCCGCAAGCGGATTTTCCTTAAAAAAGTTCGGATTTCGTTCAGTGTTTGGAGCAGAGATTTTAAAAAAACCACCTTTTAATTGAGATAGTTTTTTGGTAGAATTAAACAATTAAATTAAGAATAATAATTTCGGATATGATTGAAGAAAATTATCTCCCTAAAAAAGAAATAGCTGATTATAAAAAATTTTTGTCTGGCAAGAGATTTACTCAACTTTTAAAAAATATTCAAGCATTAAAAGGGAAAAAAATAATCCATATAAATTCTACTCCCGGAGGAGGTGGGGTAGCAGAGCTTTTGAAAAGTCTAATATCGCTAGAAAAAGACTTAGGGCTTGATTTGCATTGGTTTTCTTTAAAAGAGGATGCCGAGTTTTTTCGTATAACTAAAAAATTACATAATTCTTTACAGGGATCAAATGTTAAGCTTTCCAAGAAAGATAAGGATTATTATATAAAATTTAACAAGAGATTGGCAGATTGCGTTGAACTTCTTAATCCCGATATTTTAATTATTCATGATCCTCAGCCGTTAGCCATGGTTGATTTTTTACACGGCATACCTGTAATTTCTCGAATACACATAGATTTAACCAATCCCAATAAGGATTCTATAGTTTTTTTAGAAACGTTTTTGAAGAAATGCCAGATAGTAGTTTTCAGCTTGCGGGAATTTATTCCCGAAGAGCTTTTAAAAGCCGGAGCATTAAGGACGGCTATAAGCCCGCCGGGAATAGATCCTCTTTCTGACAAAAACCGCCAATTATCGAGTTATGAAATAAAAAACATTTTAACTAAAACAGGTCTTTTAACTAAAAAACCTCTTCTTGCTCAAATTTCCCGTTTTGATCCATGGAAAGATCCCATTGGAATAATTAAGGCGTATAAAATTATAAAAAAACATTTCCCTAGCGTTAAATTAATTTTAGCCGGAATCACGGAAGCTCAGGATGACCCGGAAGCTCGAGAAGTACTTAATGAAGTTCGAAAAGAATCCGGAAAAGATAAAGATATTTTTATTTTTTCAGAAATAAACCAACTTAAAGGTGTTCCGGTAGATTTTTTCATAAATACTATACAGGATCGTGCAGATGTTATTTTTCAAAAATCCATCAAAGAGGGGTTCGGGTTAACGGTGTCAGAGGCGATGTGGAAAAGAAAAGCGGTTGTCGGCGGTGATGTCGGCGGTATAAAATTGCAGATAAAAAACGGCGTAAATGGATTTTTAGTTAATGGTTTTGAGGAAGCCGCGCAAAAAGCACTTTTTCTCCTTCATAATAAAAAAATAGCTCGCGATATGGGAATAAAAGCCAGAAAGTCAATAAAGAGTGATTTCTTAATTACAAGAATGATTGAAGATGAAATCAATATTATGAGAAAAGTTGCAACTTAAAATTCTATTCCTTTCCGTCAAAGGTAGATAGCTACGGATTGACTAAAATAGGTTCCAAATCTTTAAGTTTTTTCTTAATTTCTCTCCAATCTAAGGTTCTGAATGCGTCCTGTAGGGGAGAGCTACTTTATCTTTTCAATTTTTTCTAAAACATCTTCAAAATTACAACATTCCACTCACCCAAAAGTTCGAAAATCGTCCCATCTGGGGAGCCACCAAAATCGCCAAGCAGGCGGTTTTTTGGTATACTTAATATAAATCTTATTATATATTAAGTAAGTATATGCCCCTTAAGCAATTACGTATTGTAGAAAAAATAAAATTTCTTGTTTCTAATAATTTACTGTCAAAAAAACAAATAGTAGATGAGGTAAAAAAACAATGCAGAAGCACATCGCATACTTAATTGAAGACAAGAAGAAGATGATGATGCCAGAGTTGACCACGCAGTCAAAGAATTACAAGAAGAAAATGAAATAAAAGGTCGAGCTTATTTACGCATATTCACGGCGTTAGTAATAAGCATTTTTATTAATTTCATTTTTTTAGTCGCTTTTGTGCTAGTTTGATATTTTATTTTCTATAGATAAAAATGATTACCACACCGTATTGAAAAAATACCAAAATTAAAACATTTATATAGATTAATAATTTGCACTTAAAATATGAAATTTAATTATTTAACCCCCTTGATTATCCTCATTGGGATTGCAATTCTATTTTTTTTCCCAGAGCCAGCAACAAATTTTCTTGCCTATATTGGTACTGCATTGATTTTTATAATGTTGACTATATTTTCAATAATTTGGGGAAAAAAGAAAAAAGAGAAATAAATCTAAAATTTATAAAGAAAGTTAAATTTCTGTCAAAAACTACTTTAGGGAAATGGTCGGTTGTATTAATTATTGTGATGCCGGTATTTTTTTATGTTGGCATGTCATTTGTAGATTTTTATGAATCTGTTTCAGCTGGAAAAACAATACTACAAGATATTGTTACGAGGCCTGGGATAGCCTTGCCGATGTTGATCGGGTTTGTTTGCGGAATCGTAGCTTTTTTTACCGGCATTATTGGTATTATAAGAAAAAAAGATCATTCTGTTCTTGTATTTCTATCTACTGCAATGGGATTCCTTATGGTACTTTGGTGTTTGGCTGAAATTTTATTTCCACATTAAATAGGTTCTAACAAAGTCCGTCCCCCGGAGCCATAAAACGAGAAGGGACGGAAAAGTTACGAAAAAATTAAGAGAGAAACTGAAAAATCAAAATTGCTTAAAAAACTGACTAAAAATTATGCGTCTCCTTTTAACGTTCCATTTTGAAAACGCTCTATTAAAAGAGCGTTTTCTTATTCTTATTCTTTTTCTGTATGAAGGGCTATTTTTTATCTTCCGGATATATTGCTGAATCGATAATCTTTTCAGCTCCGTCTACGCCACTTATTAATGCTTCCTTCACAGTACCTACCGTATCTCCGCCAATATCTTTTGCGGAATTATATGCGGCGAGAACAGATGTCTTTGTGGCGCTCATTGTGTCTCCGCCAACTTGTTTTACCGCTTCAATTGAACCCTTAACAGCTTCTACTGCGGCTTCCCCAACATCAACACCTAACTCTTTAGCGCTGTATACTGCTTGAGCGACAGAACCACGAACTGCAGTCTTTTGGTCAACTTTTGATTCCATAAGACCCTGTACCGTACCATTTACAATTCCTTTTACCGCTTTTATTACCGACGAGCCAATTTCACCAACTCCGGTAAAAGCCCCTTTCACGATTGAGGCGGGAACATCAAGTCCTTCTTTAACAAAATCGGTTGATTCTTTTAACGTTGTTATTGTAGTATCTTTAACTATTTTTACAACACTACTACCTATGTCTGCAGTACCCTTAAGTCCGGCGGTTACGCCGCCTTTAATTCCGTTTACTAATTTTGAAATTAATGAAAAAACCATATTTATTATTTATTTAGATTAATGATTAGTTTTTTTAGAGCGACCTTTATGTATATTATATCATGAACTTAAGTTTTAAGAAAGTTTTTAATTCCATAAAAAACTAGCCGGTTCGAGCCCTTCTGTTTTTATAAACCTAAATGTTCTTTTATTCATAGTATTTCATTTTATTTTTATTCTTAAATCGACCTTTGATTAACACGAACTTTCTACTAAACAGGTTCTAATATCGTTCGTTCCTCAAAGTTGCCTTATTTTCTTAATTTTCTCTAAAATATCCTCAAAATCACAACTTTCCACCTATCCAAAAGTTCAAAAATCGTCCTATTTGGGGAACTCGTGAATTATTCTATTGAAACCAAAAATCGCTTTCTAAACGATTTTTTGTTATACTTAATATAAATCTTATTATATTATATTATGAAGTTCAATCATTTAACCTCTTTGATTATCCTTATTGGGATTGCAGTTCTATTTTTTTTCCCAGAGCCAGAAACAAACTTTCTTGCCTATATTGGCACTGCATTGATTTTCATAATGTTGACTATATTTTCAATAATTTGGGAAAAAAGAAAAAAAGATGGGAACAAAACGGAAAAAATATAAGTGTGCTCTATAAATTAGGACTTAACATTCTATTCTCTCAATTTTGTCTAAAATACCTTCAAAATCAAAATATCTCATCCATTTAAAAGTTCGAAAATCGTTCCATCCGAGGAGCAAAATAATGATGCGTTTTGGGAAACTGAAATGTCTCATGTTTTTAAAAGATTCGAGAAAAAATATCTATATCCCGATAAAAAATCGAAATATATTTAGGATCAAATTTATATAATTGACCGCCGAAAAAGGGTGATTTTTATTTTTTAAATTAAAAATTTGTTCTTTATGTTTTTAATATTTGACAAAATACCCTAAGGGGGTATATACTGTTTTTATTGATTAATTCTTAATAAAAATATGAGAAAAAATACAACAGTCCAACGTTTACATATTGTTAAAGGTCAAATAGATGGCTTAATTAATCTTATGGAAAAACAGGAAGATTGTCACAAGATAACAGAACAATTTTATGCAATAAATGCTGGTTTAAAAAAAGCGATTGAAATACATTTTAAAGATAATTTATCTTCTTGTTTAAAATCCATTAATCTTAAAAAAAGAAAAACCATTGAGTTTTTTTTAAAAGAAATAATTAAAAATAAATAATTTTTATGCCAGATTTAATTCTAACTGATAAAAATTTTTCGGAAGAAGTTTTTAAGAGCCAAAAACCAGTTTTGGTTGATTTTTGGGCGGAATGGTGTATACCCTGTCAAATGATAACTCCAATTGTTCAAGAAATTGCTGATGAATTCGGCGAAAAAATAAAAGTAGGCAAATTTAACGTTGACGAAAATCCTTTAATTTCTACTACTTTTTCGATAGATAGAATTCCTGCTTTAATTTTGTTCAATAATGGGGAAATAATTCAAAGATTTATTGGTGTTCAACCAAAGGAGATTATTGCAGAAGCTGTTAAGTCTGTTATTGAAAAAGAAAGTCAAAACTAATTTTATGAATAAGGAAATTAAAAAAATTACAATTTTACCAGGAATAAATAAATTCGGGGAAAAAGAGAATTTTGAAAGAGTCAACATAGATAAAGGAGAAGTAGTAGCTATTGTCGGACATACAGGAGCAGGTAAGAGTCAACTTCTTTATGATCTCGAAAGATTAGCCCAAAAAGACACTAAGAGTAAAAGAAAAATTTTAGTTAATGATAAAACCCCTGATAAACAATTAAGATTTAACCCAAAGAGAAAATTAATTGCTTCATTGGCTCAAAGTATGAATTTTTTTACAGATATGCCTGTTGGAGACTTTTTACAATTGCACTTAGAGTCCCGTGGAAAGAAATCAAAACAAGGCTTAATTGAGGAAGTGATAAAAGAAGCTAATAGGATTACAGGCGAGGCAATTTCTTATAAAATGAATTTACTTAGTTTGTCCGGTGGTCAAAGCAGAGCTCTAATGATTTCTGACGTAGCCAATATCAGTATTTCACCAATTATTTTGATTGATGAAATAGAAAACGCAGGTATTAAAAAAGAGGAAGCAATTAAAATTTTAGTAGAGGAAGGAAAAATTATTTTAATTGCTACCCATGACCCTTCTTTAGCATTGACTGCTGATAAAAGAATTATTATTAAAGATGGAGGTATTGTTAAGATTTTAAATACTTCTTTAAAGGAAAAAGGAATTGCTCATTATCTTAACTGGATAGGAAATTATGGGTTGGACATAAGAAAAAAAATAAGGAAAGGCGAGGAAATTAAAAATATAGAAATATACTGCGAACCGATTAAACATAATAATAATTTCTAAAAATAATATGAAATTTATAATTTTTGCAGGGACACCTGGCTCAGGTAAAACAAGCATAATTAAATATATAATTCAGGAATTGAAAGATGATTTTAAATTATTTTTTGCTAAGTTTGATTGTTTGCAAACGTTAGATGATGAACGGATTGCCGAGGAATATAAAATTCCAACGGTTAAAAAATTAGCTGGAGAGCTTTGCCCAGATCATTATACAGCTTTGGAAATACCCAAAATAATTAAAGAAAACCAAGATAAAGATATTATTATTTTAGAGACTGCAGGCTTGTGTCTTCGTTGTTCCCCTTATGTTAAGGAAGGGTTAGGAATTAATGTTTTGGACATTACTTCTGGAGATCCTTCTCGCTATGGACCGATTTTGACTGAAGCAGATGTAGTAGCTATTAGTAAGGGAGATTTAATTTCCCAAGCAGAAAGAGAGATTTTTAGAACAAAAGTTTTAAGAGCTAACTCCGAAGCGAAAATAACAGAAGTTAACGGATTTACAGGGGAGGGGGCCGTTGATATTGTAAAGTTTATAAAGGAGGCTCCTGATATTAAAGATGAAAAGTTGACATTAAAACACTCTATGCCTTCAGCAGTTTGCGGATATTGTTATGGAAATAAAATAATTGATGAAGAAGAAACACAAAAAAGATATTTAGCTGGGAAAGAATTAAAGAATTTGGTTCCTAACTTAAATTGTGGTAAATGCGGTTTTAAATCTTGTAATGAATTTATCAGAGCGGTCTTAGACGGAAAAGCAAAAAAAGAGCGATGTCCATTTATTAAAGAAAAAGTCAAAGATAAAAACAACTAAAGAATAATTTTATGCTTTGGATAAGTCAAAATAAATGTATTGGTTGTGAGAAATGTGTTGATGTCTGTCCTGTCGGAGCTATCTCCATGGAAGATGGCAAGGCAGTTATTGACCAAAGCAAATGTATACAGTGCGGCAAATGTTTAGACATTTGTCCACAGGGAGCAATTCGGCCAAATTCTGAAAATCTGAATTTGAGAAAACATAGACTTAGTAGCCAGAGAAGGGGGTTTGGCTTTGGCAGAAAAGGCGGTCGTAACAACTGATATATTTTTTAATATGGTAAAAAGAAAAAAAAGGTTTGAGAAATTACTTAAAGAATATCAAGACTATGCAAAGAAAAATGGTTTTCATTTAAATCCGGATCAAAAAGTTGTGGATTATCTAATTGGAGTGTTGCTGGAACGAGAAAAAAAATATGGCGAGAAGTATTGTCCTTGTCACCGAGTTAAGAATATTAAAAAAGAAGATGATAAAATTATCTGTCCTTGTATTTACCATAAAGAAGAAATTGAAAAATATGGACACTGTCATTGCTTTTTATTTGTAAAATAAACTTAATAAAAATATGAGTAAGTTTAAGGTTAATAAATCAAAATGTGCTGGTTGTGGAGCTTGTCTTAAGTTTTGTCCCTATGGGGCAATTAAAATTGGAGAAGATGGCAAAGCCTTTATAGATGAAGAAAAATGTCAAAATTGTGGTAAATGCAAAGAAGTTTGTCCTTTTAATGCTATAATTAAAAAATAAACTGTTAGTTTTAATTTTGATTAAAGAAAATTAGATTTTTGTTAGACAGATTTAAAGAGAGTTTATCATGTAAAACAGGCTGGTAAGGTATTCGGAAGACCGAAAAGGTTGTTTTTCTAGGGCAACCGAGAAGGGTTTGGATCCTACAGCCGGAGCTCCTAAAGTCGCCTTTTAGGCGATTTTTTGATAAAATGGAATATACGATTGATGAAATAAAAAGTACACTTTCGTTGTAGTAATAAAATGGAAGAAAAAAAGTATAAACAATCAGATGAAGAAATTGCTGCCTTAATCCAGGCTGGCGATATTGATTTTTTTGAAGTTTTAATTCGTCGTTATAAAGAAAAAATGATGCGTTATGCCAGGAAATTTCTTTCTGACGGTGAAGATATAAATGATATTGTTCAGGAAATTTTTATAAAAGTTTATGCAAATATTCAAAGTTTTGATACAAAAAGAAAGTTCTCTTCCTGGCTTTACAGAATTGCTCATAATGAGTTGGTTAATACACTTAAAAAGAGAAAGAAAAACACCTTGCCATTGTTTGAGCTAGATACTTTTCTTCCTCATAGTCTTAGAGATGATTCCCTTAGGCAGAATCTAGACCGCCGAGACATACAGGAGATGATTAATAAATGTCTTGACCAATTAGAGCTAAAATATCGCGAGCCTATTATTCTTTATTATTTAGAGAATTTATCTTATAAGGAAATTGCCGAGATAATGCGAGTTCCGATTTCAACTGTGGGGATAAGAATTAAAAGAGCAAAAAAAATAATGAAATCTATTTTTAAAAAATTAGAATATAATTTATGAATAATGAACCAGAAAAAAATTCTATTACCGATAAAGTACTTAATAAAATAAAAAGCGGGGAAGTGAAAATGAAATCCAAGACATATTTTATTCTGAGGATGGTTTTACTAATATTAAGCACCTTAGTTTTAATCTTCTTTATTATCTATTTTGTTAGCTTCATTATCTTTTCCTTGCGGGCAAGCGGGGTATTATTTTTACCGAAATTTGGTTTTCCAGGTATAAAAATCTTTCTTAATTCTCTGCCCTGGCTTTTAATTTTTATATCTGCAATTTTGATTATATTATTAGAAATATTTGCCAAAAAATTTACCTTTGTTTACCGTCGACCAATTCTTTATTCTTTGTTGGCAATTATAATGATTGTAGTTATAGGAAGTCTTTTGGTAGAGAAAACACCATTCCATTCAAATTTATTTTGGAAAACCCAAGAAGGACATTTACCCATTATGAGGACGGTTTATCGTGATTTTGGAGTTCCACGGACTGGCAATATATATCACGGAGTGATTTCGGAAGTGGTTGGAAATGACTTTAAAATAGAAACTCCCCGTGGAGAAATACTGGCCATAGTTGTTAGCTCCAAGACTCGACCTATATTAGAAACAGACATCAAAGAAGGTGATGCCATAGTAGTTTTAGGAGAACGAAAAAATGGTATAATACAAGCTCTTGATATACGTAAAGTTAAGAAAGATTCTAATCTTTTTCGGTCACAACGAATGCGTGGTTACAAACTTCTTGTGGAATAAAATGAAAGAAAAAATAAATCCAGTTGTAGTAATAGACAGAAAGGTCGGATATTAATACAAACAAGAGAAGAAATAACAAAATTATGAATAAAGTTTTAACCTATACAGTAATGGCAGTTGCTATCCTCGGTCTCTGTGGCATAGCTACCATTAGTATTCAGGCTGAAGAGATTGATGGGAATTACCCACCTATTGTCCAGAATCTTGCCGAGCGATTTAATCTCAATGTTGATGAAGTAAAAGGATTTTTTGATCAGAATCGTGGAGAAAGGATGCTGAACAGATTAGCAGAAACTGGCGTTACCCAAGAACAAATAGAAACTCTACAGGCCAAGAAAAGAGAATTGAGGGAGGAGTGCTTGTTATTGAAAGATCTTCCTCAGGAAGAGAGACGGGCTAAGATGCAAGAGAGCAAAGAAGAAATGAAAGATTGGGCAGAAGAAAACGGGATTGATTTAAGTATTTTGGGAGGATTTGGTGGTAGACATGGTAAAGGATTTGGCAAGGGTCTCGGATATTTTGGTCAACAAATAGATCAATAAGAGGAAATTTAAGGCGCTCCGTTTCTAAAGGCGCCACTGGAGCGGAGGCCTAAGATTTTCTTAAACAGGCTTACTTAGAATCAGTATTTCAAAAATCTTTAAAATAAGTTTAAATGTTGTCTATTTCTTGGAATGAAATAATAGAGCCGTCTTTTTAAAAGGGCGGTTTTTTGATAAAGTGATAACAGATTGCTATCTCGTTAATTAGATAATATAAATATATGGATGAAGAAAATACAATAAAAGAAATAATGGCCTGGGACAGAGAGATATCCAAGAATACTGCCTTCGAAATAGGAGAAGCTCCGAATTACTTCTTCATCGGGGAAATGACGGTAGGCCGTTTGGAATTTGCAAAATTTTTGGAAAGGAATGGCTCATTCTAATATCGTCCAATAGCGTTTAAATTAGGCACATAAACTTTTCCAACTTCCATAATCTTAGTTCTAACGTCGTCCACGATGGAGAACTACCTTATTTTTTCAATTTTTCCTAAAACATCCTCAAAATTACAATACTCCACCCATCCAAAAGTTCGAAAATCGTCCCATCCGGGAAGCTCGCTTATTGACTTTTAATTTAAAAGGCGTTATTATATAGACAAACCTGAAATATGGTTGTTCTTTAAAATAATTTCTATTTAAGATATATTTCTTAAAAATTTTATAAAGAAAAGGAGGAAATTGTTATGTGTTTTCTTAAATGGACAGGGCCTGAATTTGGATTAGGTGACAACGCGTTTGCAGTGACAGAATTCATTATTAAAGAAATAGAAGAAGTTGCTGGTGATGAAAAGAAAAAACATGCAAAGGGTGTCATTATTACTAAAGACTATATTGAACACGGATTTGAGGCTTCTGATAAATGGTATGCATATGGTGTGATGAATGAAAAAGGTTATTTTTGTTGGACTGTTAAAGTGGCGCAGGGAAAAGACCATATTTTTTTTAACGAAGAAGGTGAAAGTCTTTTTGCTTTAAACCTTATTATAAATGATGCTATTAAAAAATTTATTGCTAAAATGCTGAATGGATATCTTAATCAGAAAATAAAATCAGGGCCTCAAAAGTATGTTGGCAAAAAAGAAAGTTATAAAGGTCCTTGTATCTGCAAAAAACTTGCTAATAGCAATAAAGATTATCCATTCCCATGGAAAATAATGACCAATGGAGGTAAGTTTCCTGAAAATTGCTTTGCTTGTAGTTGCGGTAAGAATTGGTTTTGTTGCGATTGTGATGAAAATATTTGGGTTGAAGTAAAAGACGAAGAGGCATGGGAAATGCTTATTCTTTATAACGGCGTAGCCCGTAAGAAAATAGGGATTTATAAAAAAGGAGTTTATCTTCTTCAAAATCTTCGTGATGAAGGGTTAATTCCTTTAAACTAATAAAATCGTATCTTAATGCTGAGATAATACAATTGTTTTATCTCAGCTTTTTTGTAACCCTGTCATTATCTTCCCAATTTTTTCTAAAATATTCTTAATCTCACAACTTTCCATTCACTCAAAAGTTCGAAAATCGTCCCATCCAGGGGAGCTAACAAATTTTAGTCGTAAAATCTAGCTACCCCATCGTGGAGTTAGAACTAAAAGTCGCTTTTTCGGCGATTTTTTGGTATACTTAATATAAATCTTATTATATATTATGAAATTTAATTATTTAACCCCCTTGATTATCCTCATTGGGATTGCAATTCTGTTTTTTTTCCCAGAGCCAGAAACAAATTTTATTGCTTATATTGGCACTGCATTGATTTTTATAATGTTGACTATATTTTCAATAATTTGGGGAAAAAAGAAAAAAGAGAAATAAATCTAAAATTTATAAAGAAAGTTAAATTTCTGCCAAAAACTACTTTAGGGAAATAGTCGGTTGTATTAATTATTGTGATGCCGGTATGTCATTTGTAGATTTTTATGAATCTGTTCCAGCGATTTTTTGATAAAATAAAGTATATGAACAAAAAAATTCTTATTTTCGTACTCATTATTATCGGAGGAATTTCGATATATTTTTTAGCTTTCAAACCTAACGAAACTCAACCCCCCATCGTTAATAGTTTTGAAGAATGCGTTTATGCTGGTTACCCTGTGTTGGAGAGTTATCCTAGGCAATGTAAGACACCTGATGACAGGAGTTTTACAGAAAATATTGGTAATGAATTAGAGAAAATTGATTTAATAAGAGTGGACAATCCTCGTCCTAATCAAACCATCCAAAGCCCTATCTTAATAAAAGGAGAAGCAAGAGGATACTGGTTTTTTGAAGCAACCTTCCCAATAAAATTAATCAACGAAAACGGAGAAGTTATTGCTCAACATTATGCTCAAACAAGAAGTGAATGGATGACTGAAGATTTTATTCCTTTTGAAGCTGAATTAAATTTTGAAGTTGCAAAGACCCAAAAAGGTACTTTAATTTTAGAAAGATCAAATCCATCCGATTTACCAGAAAATTATGATGAACTTCGTGTGCCAATCATTTTAGAGAAAACTGAAAAATCTCTTCAGACAATAAAACTTTATTATTATAATCCTGATCTAGATAAAGATGGGATAGGCAATGTTCTTTGTAGTAGAAAAGGACTTGTAGAAGTAGAACGTAAAATCCCTGTTACTAAAACACCAATTCAAGACGCTATAAAGCTTTTACTTCTTGGAGAGCTTACTAATGAAGAAGAAACCCAAGGGATTACTACTGAATATCCTTTAACTGGATTTTTATTAAAGGGAGCCTCTTCAAAAGAAGGAAGCTTAACACTTGAATTTAACGATCCTAATAACAAGACTATTGGTGGTTCGTGCAGGGTAGGGATATTATGGTTTCAGATTGAAGCTACAGCAAAACAATTTTCTCAAGTCCAGGAGGTTAAATTTATACCCGAGGACCTTTTTCAACCTTAAAATGGAATTTTTTTTGTTCAATACTTACTAAACAAGTTTTAATATCGTTTAGCCGAATAAACTAAATCAGAAACATAAATCTTTTCGGCTTCCATAATTTTATTTCCAACGTTGTTATAAGGAGCCATCAACATTTTTTATCGAAAGACCGAGAAGCCAAAAAAACGCCGCAGAGGCGATTTTTTAGTGAAACGAGAAAGAAACACGACTATCGCTTTAATTGGGAATCTGTCTTTTGCTCAGAGGTTTTCTTGGAGGTTTTCTTGTGGTATAATTAAATATTATGGAAAACATTCAATTACAACAAACAATGCCGACAACGTCAAAAAAGAAAGGTTCGCTTAAGCGTAAGGTATATTTAACTCTACTGATTGTTGTGGTTGGGGTTGGTATTTATGGGTACTATTGGTTTAGTACAACTCAACAATTGCGTCTCGAGGCACAAGCCGTCATTGAAAAAGTGGCAAAATATGATATGCTACAAGCCGCAATTCAAACTGAACGTGATCGTTGCGAAAAGTTTATTGCCCAGGAAGAAGGAGATTTCGGGAGCTTTGAATACTGCAAGAAATTTATCCAATGGGTGAATAACCAGAACCTGTTGGTTGAATAAAATATGAAAAAAGAAATAATAGAAAAAATATCTTCTTTATTAATAGCTGCTTTCGGACTTGTTGCCGCTCTTGCTTGGAATGGTGCTATCCAGGCAATCTTTAAAGAGATCTTTGGAACAGCGGAAGGAGTAAGGCCAATGTTAGTTTATGCAATTGTTGTTACTATAACGGCAGTGGTTGTAACAATTTGGATAACTAAAATTGCTGAAAAGGGAGAAGAATAATATTATATATTTCAATTTCTAATATTTGTTTGAAAGATTTTTTGATATTTCGTTCACTATAAATATCTTGTCTTTTCATTTTTTTCTAAAATATCCTCAATTTTACAACATTATATTAATCTAAAGGTTCGAGGATGATTCTGTTTGAAGAATTAATAAAAATATTTTGTTTTGCCAGTATTTTGTGTTATATTCAGAGAATAATTAATTAATAAAATATACATATGGCAAAAAGAAGTACGGGATTAGATAAACATAAAAGAATACATTCCCGCAAAACTAAAAAACGATTGGAAATAAAAAGGCTTATGCTCGAGGCCAAGGCAAACAAAAGAAAAAATAAATAAATGTCTATAAAAATTGAAAATAAATAATTTTAATAAAAAAGCACTTCAAATCTGAAGTGTTTTTTTGTTTGGTCTAAAAAAGTTTTATTTATTTCTATCCGCCTTAGTTCTTTCATTCTTAGTTAGAAATTGTTTTCTTAGACGAATATTATTTGGAGTAATCTCTAAATATTCATCTTCTCTCATAATTCCCATGCCTCTTTCAAGTGTTAGTCTTGTAGGGGGAGTTAGTGTGATTGCTTCGTCAGAGCCTGATGCTCTCATATTTGATAATTGTTTTCCTTTTGTTGGGTTTACATTTAAATCATGTCCTTTTGCTGTATTCCCAATAACCATTCCTTCATATACTTGGGTACCAGCTTTAATATATAAAGTTCCTCTGTTTTGAAGATTAAAAAGTGAGAAGCCAAGAGCTTTTCCTGTGGCCATGGAGACCATTGATCCTACTTCATTTTTTTTAATATCTCCAACATAAGGCTTAAATCCAATTACTCGAGAGTAAATAATTCCTTCATCACTAGTATCAACTACAAATTCATTTCGATATCCAAGTAACCCTCTACTTGGAATTTGAAAGATAATTTTTACATTATTATGATCTGGGGTCATTTCAATCATATTACCGCTTCTACGAGAAAGCTTTTTAATAACAACTCCGGACATTTCTTCGGGCACATTAATAGTAACTTCTTCAAACGGTTCAAGTTTTATACCATCTTTTTCTTTAATAATTACATTTGGTTGTGATATTTGCATTTCAGATCCTTCCCGACGCATGTTTTCAAGCAAGATTGCAATATGCATTTCGCCTCGACCATATATTTTATAGTGGTCAATGGCAGAAAAATCAACTTTTAAACCAACATTAACTTCAAGTTCTTTTTTTAATCTTTCTTTAAGTTGTCTGTTTGTAACATCTTTTCCATCTCTCCCTGAAAATGGAGAATTATTAGCCAATAAGTTTAATGAAATTGTTGGTTCGTCAATATTAATAGCTGGCAAAGCTTCTTGTTCTTCATTTAAACAAATAGTTTCTCCAATAAATATATCCGGAAGACCAGCAATCATTACAATATCTCCAGCATTGGCTTTTTCGATTTCTTTTCTTTCTAATCCTTCAAAAGTAAATAATTTTGTAATTTTACCTTCTCGAATTTTTCCTTCAATATCTTTAATAATTACTTTAGAATTATTCTTTACTTCTCCTTCGTAAATTCTTCCAATGGCAAGTCGGCCTAGAAAGTCATCATAAGCAAGATTAAAAGGTTGTAGGCGTAAAGGTTTATTTTTTGCTTCTTCAGTTGAAGAAACTGGTACTTCTTTTAAAATTATATTTAGAAGAGGAGTTAAATCTTTAGAATCATCGTCTATATCTATCTTAGCTATACCATCTCGAGCGATTGTATAAACTGTAGTAAAATCAAGTTGTTCGTCGTTTGCCCCTAAGTTAAGGAAAAGTTCGTAAATCATTTCTTGTACAATATCAGGTCTGGCAGCAGACTTATCTATTTTATTCAATACTACAATTGGTTTTAATCCTAAAGAAAGTGATTTTTTCAAAACAAACTTTGTTTGAGGCATTGGGCCTTCTTGGGCATCAACTACTAAAAGTACAGAATCTATAGAACGCAAAACACGCTCAACTTCTGATCCAAAGTCAGTATGGCCTGGTGTATCTACTATGTTTATTTTTGTATTCTTATAGTAGATAGAAGTATTTTTTGAATAAATTGTTATACCTCTTTCTTTCTCAAGAGTATCGCTGTCCATGGTCTCTCCAGGTTTTAATATCCCTGTTTGTCGCATTAAAGCATCAGTGAGAGTTGTTTTACCATGATCAACATGGGCAATGATAGCAATATTTCTTATCTCCATAAAAATTAAAACCGCCCTTCCTAAAGCGGTAAAATAGCTTTACATTAGGTTAGTTTATATATTCTTTATAAGGCATTTTTTTAAAAAAGTCAATGTTTTTATTTAAAATAATCAAATAGTCTTTCCAAAAGGCTATTTTTTTAATATAATCAATATATATGAAATATAACGTAGCTGTAATTGGAGGAGGCCCTGCTGGGATAATTGCCGCAGGAAGAGCAGGAGAGCTTGGCTCTCATGTTGTTTTAATTGAAAAAAATAAAGCGCTAGGATCTAAGCTTTTAATTACTGGTAAAGGAAGATGTAATCTTACAAATAAGGTTAATGATCTCAAAAAAATAATAGACAAGTTTGGAAAGAATGGTAAGTTTCTCTTTTCAGCTCTTTCTAAATTTGGAGTAGACGAAACAATAAACTTTTTTGAAGAAAATGGCTTGAAAACAAAAGTTGAAAGAGGGAATAGAGTATTTCCTATAAGCGATAAAGCACAAGATGTGCTTAGTATTCTTACTAGATATTTAAGAAAGTCTCATGTTGATATAAAAACAAATTCAGAAGTAAGAAAAATTATAAAAAAAGATAATAAAATAGAAAAGATTTTATTGACAAGTGGAGAAGAGATTATTGCTGACAATTTCATAATTTGTACGGGAGGAAAATCCCATCCAGGCACTGGTTCTACTGGCGATGGATACAGATGGGCTAAAAAGATTGGTCATACGATTATAAGACCCTTACCATCACTCGTACCAATTATTGTTAAAGAAAAATATATTAAAAGGCTGGAAGGATTAAGCTTAAAAAATGTGGAGATTAGTATATATAAAAATGGTAAAAAGATTATTTCCAGGTTTGGTGAAGCAATATTTACAGCAGATGGGATGAGTGGACCAATAATTCTTGACATGAGCAAAGAGATTGGGAAAGAATTACATAATAAAATTAAAATGCAAATTGATTTTAAACCAGCATTGGATTTTGTAAAACTTAGTAAAAGAATCCAAAGAGATTTTCAAAAAAATCCTAATAAGTTATTTAGGAATGGCCTTAATGATTTATTACCTAAAAAACTTATTCCGGTAATCGTAAAATTATCTAAAATTAATCTTAATAAAAAAGTTAACTCTGTAACCAAGGAAGAAAGAAAAAGGTTAGTTCATCTTTTAAAAGAATTTAGTCTAGAAATAAAAGGATTGCAAGATTTTAAAAGAGCAATCATTACAACAGGTGGTATCAAATTAAGTGAGATTGATCATAAAACAATGAAGTCAAAATTAATTGATAATTTATATTTTGCCGGGGAGATACTTGATCTTGATGGGCCAACAGGTGGATATAATTTGCAAGTTTGTTGGACCACAGGATATATTGCTGGGGAAAGTGCTAACTAGTTGTCTTTCAATGAAAAAGGTTTTTTGCTAAAATAAGGCAAAGGTTTAAAATATTAATAATTAATAAAAAATATGGCAGACACAATTTATACAATTTTAGTAGCAATTGTTTTTATAATTTTAATTTCCATTAGGCAAGTTAATCAATATGAAAATGGAGTTAGATTTAAATTAGGGAAATATGATGGGTTAATGAAACCGGGATGGAGGTTGATTTGGCCAATCTTCTTTTTCTACAAAAAAGTGGACTTAAGAGTAAAAGCAGTAGATGTTCCGAATCAAGAGGCGATTACTAGAGACAATATTTCAGTTAGTGTTAATGCAGTTATTTATTATAAGGTTCAAGATGCAAGTAAGGCAATTTTAGAAGTAGAAAACTTCTTTTATGCTATTTCTCAATTAGCCCAAACAACAATGAGAAATGCGGTAGGACAAGTGGACTTAGATCAACTTCTTTCTCAAAGAGATAAAGTTTCTGAGAACATAAGAAGTGTTATTGACAAAGCTTCTGACCCTTGGGGGATTAGAGTTGATAACGTAGAACTAAAAGATATAACCTTACCAGAAGAAATGAAAAGAGTTATCGGTAAACAGGCCGAAGCTGAAAGAGAAAAGAGAGCAATAATTATTAAGGCCGAAGGAGAAGCACTAGCTGCTGAAAATATGTCCAAGGCTGCTAAGATTTTATCCGAGCATGAAGGGGCACTTCATTTAAGGACTCTTCAATCCATAAATGATATAAGTTCTGATCAATCAAATACAATTGTTTTTGCTGTTCCTTTAGAAATTTTAAGAGCAGTTGAAGGAATTGGAAAGAAATTCTTAGGAGAAAATAAGGTTGAAAATAAACAAGAAATTAAATAACATGAAAAGGGGATTTCCTTATCAAATTCATATAATTCTTGGAATTATCTGGATATTTATCGGAATATTTCTTTATTTCGAAATTGGACTAGCTATTTGGGTTGGGGGAGGATTAATAATGATTGTGATTGGCTTACTTAATAGGAAAACTAAAAATAATCAGGATTAATCTATCAAACAAGTTCTAATATTATTTGTTCCTCAGAGCAGAGGAAGGTTAAAGCCGTCTTTTAATAAAGGCGGTTTTTTGGTAGGATAAAAGAATATAAATAAAAAAACATAACATATGTTAAAAGTAGCTGTAGGATCTAAGAATCCAGTTAAAATTGAAGCAGTAAAAAAAGCTTTTGAAAAAGTATTTAGTTGTGAAATAGAAATTATTGGTATCTCTGTTTCTTCTGATGTTTCGGATATGCCTATGAGTTTTGAGGAAATGGTTAAAGGTTCTAAAAACAGAGCTAGGAGAGCAATAAAAAAAGTAAATGCTGATTACGGAGTGGGGCTAGAAGGAGGATTTGAGAACGGAGAAGTAGGGACCTTTTTAAGTGGCTTTATAGCAATTATTAATAAACAAGGAGTTTGGGGTTATGGCCAGGGGAGAGGGCTTTTGATGCCTGAAAAGATTGTTAAAAAAGTAAGAGAACAAGGGAAAGAATTAGGGGATGTAATGGATGATATTAGAGGATTGAAAAACACAAAACAACACGAAGGATGTGTTGGATTTATGACTGATAATTTAATTCCCAGAAAAGAAGCGTTTGAAGGAACAATCATTTATGCACTTTCTCGGTTTACTAAAAAAGAAATGTTTGAATAAATTAATATTGACGAATATTTATTTATATGCTAATGTGTTTACTAGGTAGTTACCTAATAAAAATGTAGTCGAGTTTTTAGGGTGCTAGTTCCAAGGGAAATCTTGGATTAATTAACTAATTTTATCTTTAATCATGGAAGGAACAATTAAAAAACTTACAGATAAAGGGTTCGGATTTATTGCTATCGAAGGTGAAGAAAAAGATTTATTTTTTCACAGCAATGAACTCAAAGATGTAAGCTATGATGAGCTAAAAGAAGGCGATAAAGTATCTTTTGAGAAAAGTGATTCTCCAAAAGGACCAAACGCAACAAACGTAGCTCGTATATAACAATCTATTTTAAATAGATTAAATGAAAAACAAGCCCTTCTGGGCTTGTTTTTTATTAGATGGATTGACATTTTAAATTCGAATGATAAAATTAAAATGATAATTAAATAACTTATCAAGAGTGCAGGGGAGGGATAAGGCCTTATGATCCTGCCGGTAACCCTTTAAGTTGACTACTTAAAGAAGGTGCCAAATCCAACCTCAGCTGAGGGAAGATAAGGGTCGATCAAAACTATTAAATTAGTTTTTACAAATCTTTCTTCCTAATTAGAAGGAATTTTTATTTTAATTAACTTAAATATATTTATGTTTAATAATACGAAAATCTATACTGTTGAAAGTGTGACATCTGGACATCCTGATAAAATGTGTGATCAGATTTCAGATGCTATTTTAGATGAGTGTTTAGCTCAAGATCCAAAATCTCGGGTAGCCATAGAAAGTTTTGGAGGACATAACTTATTATTAGTTGGAGGAGAGGTGACTACAAATGCTGACGTTGATTTTAAAAAAATTGCCGAAGATGTTTATCGGAAAATTGGGTATGAAGATGATTTAAAGATAATAACAAACATTAGTTACCAATCTCCTGATATTGCTCAGGGAGTAGATACAGGGGGAGCAGGAGATCAAGGAATAATGTATGGTTATGCCACTGACGAAACAAAAGAGTTTTTGCCTAAAGGAGTTGTTTTGGCTCATAAGTTAACCAAAGGATTAGAGATATTAAGAAAGAATAAAGAGATTCTATGGCTTAGACCAGATGGTAAATCTCAGGTAACCATGCAAGATGGGAAAATTAGATCAATTTTAATTAGTTGTCAGCATGATGAAAATGTTTCTCAAGAAGAAATTCGAAAAACAATTATTGAAAAATTAATAAAACCTATTGTAGGAGATATTAACAACGTTGAGATTTTAGTAAATCCAACAGGTAAATTTGTCAGGGGAGGTTTTTCAGCAGATACTGGATTGACAGGGCGTAAAATAATGGTTGATACCTATGGGGGATTGATTCCCCACGGAGGAGGATGTTTTTCTGGTAAAGACCCCAGTAAAGTCGATAGATCAGCTGCTTATATGGCTCGTTTTGCTGCTAAAAACATTGTAGCTAACAACCTAGCTAAAGAATGTTTAGTTTCCGTATCTTATGCCATAGGGAAAGCGGAACCGTTAATGGTTGAAATAATTAACGAAAAGGGAGAAAACCTAAGTAATATTATTAAACATAAATTTGATTTTAGGCCTAGAACTATTATTGAGACCTTAGATTTACTCAGGCCTATCTATAGCAGAACTGCCAGTTATGGTCACTTTGGAAAATCAGATTTACCATGGGAAAAGATAATTAAAATATAGTAATTATTCTTTTGACAGAAGTTTCTAAATTAGTTAAAATTATAATAGTTAGAATAAAAATAAAAAATATGAATAAAATCATAGCGGTAATAATTATTATAATAGTTGTTTTGGGATCATATTATTTAATGAAACAATCAATATCAGCACCCGAAGAAGGAATGCCGTTAGAAGAAGAGCAAGATATAACAGAAGAATGCACGGAAGATGACAATTGTGTTGTTTTTGGCCAAGATGGAGATTGCAATTGTGGTTGTTATGGTAAAGACAATCTTCCAACAGAAACTGGTGGAGAATGTTTTTGTGCGGTACCAGATTTTTGTAAATGTATAGATAATAAATGTGAAGGGGTTTTTGAAGATAATCAAGAAGACATAAAAAACTTTGATGAATGCGTGAAAGCGGGATATCCAATTCTGGAAACTTACCCTCTGCAATGTAAAACAGATGACCAAACATTTACGGAAGAGTATTGTCTGGATAAAGACACTAAGAGAGTATTAAGTTTAACCGATGCTAAGCAAATTGCCATAGAAAGTGAATGTGGTAATAGGCTAAAAGATACTTATTTCTGTAATGAAAATACGGGGACATGCTGGATAGATTTAGATATTGAGAAACAAGGATGTAATCCAGCTTGTGTTATTGATATAATAACTAGAGAAGGAGTTATAAATTGGAGGTGTACCGGGTTAATACAATAAAATATGGAAAAACAATCTTTAGTCAGAACAATTTATCTTTATATTTTTACCTTATTAGGGTTAATACTTTTAATTATTGGAGGAGTTAATTTTCTTAATATGGGGCTTAAAGCATTTATTTTTACTCAAGCCGAAGAAGAACAGAGGATTCTTTATAAACAAATACCAACTCCTTTTTCAGCTTCAGAAATAGAGAACTTTGAAAAAGAAATAGATGAAGAAAATCAAGTATGTCTTTCCAAAGAAGAAAAAAGTGATATTGAAAGTTGGTTAGTTGATTATAATAATTGGAAAGAAACTAGTCTGAAAATTGATCCCGTAGTTACTAGAAGACATCGAGATGCATCTTTAAATTTATCTTTAATTTTAATTGGTTTGCCATTATATCTTTATCATTGGCGAATTATTAAAAAAGAAACCAAGGACAAAGAAGAAAATAAATAATATCAAAGGTCGAAGATTAAAAAGTTTAAAATATAAATACATGAAAAGAATAGTTAGTATATTTTTAATTTTATTTGTTTTTGCTAGTTTAAGTATATTCTCTTTAGCTATTGCTAAAAATGAAGATACAGGAAGCCAGGGTCAAGGTAGTTTGCCAGCAGAAGATCAACAAGGAAATCAACAGCAGGGTGAAGGGTCAGAAGATCAGGGACAAGATGAAGGACAAGGAGATCAAGATCAACAGCAACAACAAGATCAACAGCAACAACAAGAACAAACACAAGAGCAGACACAAGAACAGGATCAAGAAGAAAATGGTTTGCCTGGTAACGGAAATGGACAGCAATTAAGAGCTAGGACAGTCAATGAGTTGAAATCAATGATACAAGAAAAGAGAGACAAAATGATTGAAGAAATTAAATCAATGAAAGGAAATTTGCAAAAAGCTTATGAAAATCAAAACCAAGTAAGAACAGCAGTACAAGCATTTCTTTCTATGGAAGATTTAGTTGGTAGTGTCGGCCATAATGTTTCTAAAGTTGCCAGAGAATTTGATAATTCTATTCAACAAAGCATAAAGGCAGAAGAAACCATTAGAAACAGAAATAGAATCGTCAGATTTTTTGCTGGTGGCGATCAGGAAACAGCTACAGAATTACAAAACTTGGTTGATCAAAATCGAATAAGACTCCAACAGCTTAAAGACCTTAAAGGCCAATGTGATTGTGAGGAAGAAGTTAAAACATTAATGCAAAAGCAGATTCAGAGCATGGAGCAAGGACAAACTAGATTACAAGAAATGGTTCAAAACGAAAAGGATGCCAGAGGCATTTGGGGATGGTTTAAGGGATTGTTTGGAAAATAAATCTTATAATTTTTATTATATAAATTTTCCCGAGGGTATTATCCCTCGGGTTTTTATTTATTGATAATAAAGGTATTCTCTGATAAAATTAAATAAAATACTAAATATAAAAATATGAAAGAAATCAAAAGAAAGAGAATATTGACTGGAGATAGGCCCACAGGTCCTTTACATTTGGGGCATTTTGTTGGTTCTTTGCAATCCCGGGTAAAACTTCAAAACTCTTGTGAACAATTTATCATGCTGGCCGATACGCAAGCCTTAACAGATAATGCCGATAATCCGGGAAAAATAAAAAAAGCAATATTACAAGTAGCCATAGATTATCTTTCGGTCGGCATAGACCCTAAAAAAACAACGATTCTTATCCAATCAGCAATTCCAGAACTTGCCGAATTAAATTTATATTTTCTTAATCTTGTTACCTTAGCCCGATTACAGAGAAATCCAACTATAAAAAATGAAATGAAGCAAAAAGGATATGGGGCTAATGTCCCGGTTGGATTTTTAACTTATCCTATAAGCCAAGCAGCTGATATTACTATTTTTAAAGCTAATCTTGTACCGGTGGGAGATGATCAAATGCCAATTTTAGAACAAGTCAACGAAATTGTTAGAAAGTTTAATAGAACTTATGGTAAAGGCCATAAGATCTTAATAGAATGTAATGGTTTCTTTTCTAAAACAAGCCGTTTGCCGGGTATAGATGGCAAAGGTAAAGCAAGTAAATCGCTGAATAATGCAATTTATCTTTCTGATTCCAAAGAAGAAGTAAACCGAAAAGTTATGAATATGTATACTGATCCCAAGCATATCCGTGTTCAAGACCCAGGTAAAATTAAAGGTAATATAGTGTTTGATTATTTAGATGCTTTTGATAATGATCCGAAAGAGTTGGAAAAACTAAAAAAGCTTTATCAAAAAGGAGGGCTAGGAGATGTAGAAGTCAAAAAAAGATTAATAAAAATACTAGAAAATTTACTTAAACCAATTCAGGCTAAAAGAAAAGAATTAGAAAAAAATCCTAAAATGATTATGGAGATGTTAGAGCAAGGCACTAAGAAAGCAAGGAAAATAGCTCAGGAAACAATGGGAGAAGTCCGCCAAGCTATGCAAATTAATTATTTTTAAAAAATATATGATAAACATAATAAATTTATTCAAACAAATACTTTCCAATAATACTTTTTGGAATAATCCCATAAAAAATTATTTTATTGCCTTAATAATCTTTTTCTTAATAATTATTTGTTTAAAGATTTTAAAAAGATTTTTAATTGAAAAAATTAGAAAAATAGCTGATCATCAACAAGCAGATTTCTTAAATTTATTAGTAAAGGTTATAAGTTTTGTTAATTTACCTTTTTATATCCTTTTTTCTTTGTATATTAGTTTTCAATTTTTAAACTTACCAGTAATAACAAATAAATTTGTATTATATCCTTTAGTTATTCTTACGGCTTATTATTTTATTAAGGCCGGGCAGGAAATTATTGATTATGGAGCGGAAAAAGTGATTAGAATACAAAAAACAAAGGAAGAAGGAGAATTTGATCCTTCTATAATTTATCTTTTTAGTAAAGCGTTGAAAGTACTTTTATGGATTTTAGTAATAGTAATAACTCTACAATCATTAGGGTATAATATTACGGCTCTGGTGGCTGGACTAGGGATTGGAGGAGTTGCCATTGCTTTCGCTCTCCAGGGTATTTTGTCAGATATTTTTGCTTCATTTTCTATTTATTTTGATAGGCCATTTCAAATAGGTGATTATATTGTTGTTGGAGATGATTCTGGTACTGTTAAAAATATTGGGATAAAATCAACTCGTATGCAAACACTCAAAGGAGAAGAATTGATAATATCGAATAAGCAGTTGACAGAAGCCAGAATTCATAATTACAAAAAAATGAAGAAGAGAAGAAATGCTTTTACTTTAGGAATTGTTTATAATACTCCAACAGAAAAACTTAGAAAAATACCTTTGATATTAAAAAAAATAATAGAAAAATTTGAATTAGTTGAGTTAGATAGAGTTCATTTTGGAAAATTTGGGGAATTTAGTCTTAATTTTGAAATAGTTTATTATCTAAACAGTGCTGATTATAAACAACATATGGATATTCAAGAGGAGATTAACTTACAAATTAAGGAAGAATTTGAGAAAGAAAATATTGAATTTGCATATCCAACTCAAAAAATCTTTTTAAATAAATAAAGATATGAGAAAAAGTGAAATAATTATTTTAGGGATTATATTAATATCTTTTATTATTGGAATTTATTTTTATGCTCAAATGCCAAACATGATGGCTTCCCATTGGAATATCCAAGGACAAGTTGATGGATATATGTCTAAGTTCTGGGGTACATTTTTATTCCCAATTATTTTATTTGGTTTACTAGTTCTTTTTATGCTTATTCCTAGGATAGATCCCTTGAAAGAGAATATTAAAAAATTTAGAAAATATTTTGATACATTTATAATTCTTATAACAGTATTTTTATCATATATTTATATCCTTACTCTTTTTTGGAATCTTGGTAAAAGATTTGATATGAATATATTTATAATGCCGGCTATAGGAATAATCTTTTATTATGCAGGCGTCTTAATGGAAAACGCCAAGAGAAATTGGTTTATTGGCATCAGAACTCCTTGGACATTAAGCAGCGAAAATGTTTGGAATAAAACTCATAAAATTGGAGGTAAATTATTCAAAATTCTAGGAATAATTAGTTTTATGGGGATTTTATTCCCTAAATATATAATATTTTTAGTCTTGATTTCAGCATTGTCAGTTTCAATGTATACCATTGTTTATTCTTATTTTGAGTATAAAAAAGAAAAAATATAAAGGCACAACTAATTTTATGAATTCTTTATATGTTATTAATTTAAGCGGGGAGAAAGAGCCGTTTTCTTTTCAAAAAGTATATAATTCAGCCAGAAGAGTTGGAGCCTCAAAGGGTTTGGCTCAAGATATTGCCCAGGTTATTAAAAAACAAGCTTATCCTGGGATTAAAACATCAGAGATCTTTTCAAAGGTAATAAAAATGTTACATTCGGAAACCCCCCGAGCAGCGTTAAGATTTAATTTAAAAAGAGGAATTAAAAAGTTGGGGCCAACTGGCTTTCCTTTTGAAAAATTTATTGGGGAGATTTTTAGAAAATTAGGATATAGCGTAAAGATTAATCAATATATACCTGGTCACTGTATCCGCAGTTATGAGATAGATTTTGTGGCTCAGAAGGGGAATTTAATATATGTTGGTGAATGTAAATACAGAAATTTACCAGGGGAGAAAGTTCATTCTGGAGATGCTCTAGCTAACTATGCTCGGTTTTTAGACATTTCTAATAGTCAATTTTTTAAATCTAAAAAAGATCAAGGGTTTGAAGTAAAAACAATGATGGTTACTAATGCTAAATTTACCCAAAAAACCTTAGATTATTTTAAATGTATAGGTATAGATGCTTTAGGGTGGAGGTATCCCAGGGCCCAAGGGCTAGAGCGTTTAATTGGAGAAAATAAGTTTTATCCGATTACAATTTTACCAGGTCTAAATTCTTATCTAGCTAATTTTTTTGTTTCCCAGAAGATGATGTTGGCTCAAGACATTTTAGATATTGATTCCAAAAGATTATCTAAAAAATTGAAAATTCCAGAGAAACAAATCCTTATTCTTAAAAAACAAGCCGAAGATTTATTACTTTAAAAGTAAAATTAAAGTGGTAAAATATAGTAATGAGAAAATCTTTAATCATAACGTTCTATACTCTAATATTATTTTTTCTTTTAATATTGGGAGAAATTTTTGTAGAAGCAATAGGAGAACTTTTTAAAGGTTCTTTGTTTTTTCTAGTACCTTTTGTTATTTTTTCTTTATTAGGAGTTTTATTAATGTTTTTAATTTTAAAACAAAATATACCAGAAAAACTTAAGAAATATTTATCATTAACCGGAGTTTCGGCGATTAGTTTCTTTATATTTGTTTTTCTACATAATGTTTTTTATGGATTGGCAGAGATATCAAGTAATATTATTCTATTAAAGAGTTTAATGGAAGCCTTACATGTAATCTTTTTTATTATTGCTATTTTTATTTGTCCTTTGGGTTTTTTGATTGGCTCTATAAACAGTATAATATTCTTTATTAAGAATAGGGAAAAGACATAATTTTATAAAGGTCGGAGATTAATAATTTAAAATAAAAATATGGCTTTCTTTCAATGGGCAAACAATTCTGTTAAAAAAATGGGGTGGATAGATGTTAAATTAGTAGCGTTTGCAGGTGTGTTTATTGGTGTAATTTTAATAAAATGGATACCATCAATTTTAGATATTAATATTTGGTGGTTTATCGTGGCTACGGTTCTTTGTTTAGCAAGAGTTTATTATATATTGTTTTTTAAGAAATAATTTATTTAAAAAAGATAGTTTGACAGGATAAAACGTTTCCTGTATATTTAAAGTATGTTTATTTCTAGATTTTAAAAATAAATGTCGTGTTCTTAAAAAGAACAGGTCGTAATCTAAATTAATTATTTGAGAAAAATGGAAAAGAAACTTTATATAGGAAGTCTATCTTATGACACAACAGATAATAGTCTCAAGGAATTCTTTTCAGCAGCGGGCGCAGTAGAATCTGTTACAATTATCAAAGATAGAATTTCGGGAAGGTCAAAAGGTTTTGGCTTTGTAGAAATGGCTTCCGGTGAAGAAGCTGCCAAAGCAAAAGAAATGTTTGACGGGAAAGAATTAGACGGCAGAAAGATTATAGTAGACGAAGCTAGACCGATGAAAAAATAGACTTTGGAGATAAGAAATTTAAATCAAGAGAGCTCTTTTAAAGAGTTCTTTTGTGTTATAATGGGTTTACGATAAAGGTTGTTATCAAATAATATTAATTAAAAAATATGTTTGGAGAACAAGGTTCTAAAATATATAAGTACGAGCATAAAATTTTATTTAGAACATTTAGTGTTATTTTAATAATTTTTTTATGTATTTTAACTATTTGTGTTTTTGTTAGTATCCAAAATAAAATTAAACAAGGAAGATATATTGGTCAAGAGATAGAAAGTAAAAATACAATAACTGTTTCGGGGACGGGTGAAGTTTATGCTAAGCCGGATTTAGCTCTGACTAGTTTTTCAGTAATAACCGAAAAGAAAGAGATAGCCGAGGCAATGGCCGAAAATACAACAAAGATGAATACAGTTATTGATTCTATAAAAGAGCAAGGAGTAGAGGCAAAAGATTTAAAGACAACAAAGTTTAATATTTATCCTAGATATGAATGGCAGAAGGAAACCCAATTTTATCCCAATGGAAGAAGGATATTAGTCGGCTATGAAGTTAGACAATCTCTAGAAATAAAAATCAGAGATATGGAGAAAATAGGCACTATTATTCAGAAAGCTACTAATGCTGGGGCTAATCAAGTTGGTGATTTACGATTTACTATTGATGATGAGGATGAAATTAAAAAACAAGCCCGGGAGCAGGCGATTGATAAGGCTAAAGATAAGGCAAAAGAATTAGCATCTCAATTAGGGGTTAAATTAGTAAGAATTGTTAATTTTAATGAGAAAGGGATAGTTTCTCGTTATTACGCTTTTGAAGAATCAGTAGCAATGGATGCAGGAGATGAAGCACCCCAGATAGAAACAGGTGAAAACAAAATAGAAGTTAATGTAAATATCACTTACGAAATAAATTAAAATGAAATTCTTAAATATTTTAGGGTTAACATTATTTTCTCTAGGAGTTGTTGCTTTAATTAGTTTTAGTTTATATGAGTTTTTTCGAGACACAACAGTCCCAGCTATAATTAGATATGGGATCCTTGCTATAATATCAGGCGCAATAATCATCTTAGCTTCTCTTGTTAAAGAGAAATTAAAAGAAAAATAATTATATGATTTTAACAACCTTAAACAATGTACCGGGTAAACAGATTAAAGTAAGCTTGGGTTTAGTTCGGGGCAATACTATCCGGGCCAAAAATATAGGAAAAGATATTATAGCAGGGTTTAGGAATATTGTAGGCGGAGAAATAAAAGAATATACCGAAGCATTGAATGAAGCTAGAGAAGAAGCTATGGAGAGAATGCTTAAGAATGCTGAAGATCTTGGAGCAGATGCAATTATAGGTATTCGCTTTACTACTTCTCAAATAATGTCTGGAGCAGCTGAACTTTTAGTTTATGGCACAGCAGTAAAATTAGAATAGAGATTTTAATAAAATACTTGATTCGTTTTTTTAATTGTGTTATAATAGCAACATATCAATAGTATATTGCTATTTTTTATTTCTACTTCGCTCTTTAAAAAATAAACAAAGGAGGTGTATTGTAGTTTTTTTGTTTCTAAATAAAAAATTAAAAAAGGAGAAAGCATGAAAACTATATTCGAAGAATTGGTGAAAGGGAATTTGCCAGGAAAAGAGAACGAGAAAAAAAAGGAAGAATTTACTATAAAAAAAGGGAAAAGATATTATTTTTTATATAAAAATGGAAATCCCTTAAATGAGCAGTTAGTAGCATTTAACATAAATGATGCCAAAAGTGAAAAAGTTGAAACAAGATGTAAACAAATGTTTAGAACATTCGGGTATACATTTAATGACAACACAAGAGAATGGCATAAGTAAAAGTTTTATATAACTGGGGCAATATAATATTTTGCTCCAGTTTTTTTGGATAAATTTATATAATTTGATATAATACAAAATATATGATTAATTTAAAAAAGTTAAAATCAAGTATAAAAGTAGCTATTGTGGGTTTAAAATCAGCGGTTAGAGAAGAACAGACATTTAAAATTCAAATAACAGTTGCAATTTTAGTTATTTTTTTTATGTTTTATTTTCCATTGCTTACCTTGGAAAGAGTAGTTTTAATACTGACTATTGTTTTAGTTTTAGGCTTGGAGTTGATTAACTCTCAAATTGAAAGAATTTTAGATTTTCTGGAACCCGAGTTTAATCATAAAATTAGAAGGATAAAAGACCTTTCAGCCTCAGCAGTTTTAGTTGTAACAATTGGTTCTATTTTTATTGGTATTTTAATTTTTTTACCATATATATAGGTTTTATTTTCTGAAAAAGTTGCTATAATTATAAGTGAAATAACAAATTTAAATTAAAAAATATGTTTAATTTTATGGATCAATTTAGTGGAAACTTGTTTTTGAAAATTTCCTTTACAGTAATTAGCATTATAATTTTATATTGGATTTTTTGTTATATATTTAATTTCCTCAAAAAGTTTCTTCTTAAAAGAGCAAAGAATAAAAAAGAACGTTCCGATATTGAGATTTTTTCTAGAGCGATTAAATATATTGTTGTTTTATTTTTGATTATATTTGGATTATTATCCTATTCTGGTTCTTTAATTAGTATTGGATTATTTGCTGGTTTGATAAGTGCCTCCCTTGGCTTTGCTTTGCAAAGACCAATTAGTGGAATGGCTGCTTGGTTAATGTTGGTTGTAAAAAGACCCTTTGAAATTGGAGATAGAGTAATCATTGGAACCGTTAAGGGGGATGTTTCAGATATTAGTTTAACTCATGTTCATGTTAAAGAAATTGGGGGTACCATACCATCTGAGGAAATATCGGGGAGAACTATTCTAATTCCGAATGCTAAATTATTTGAGGAAGACATTATCAATTATACGAGAAAAGATAATTTCATTTTAGATCAAGTAAGTTTCCCAATAACTTTTGATAGTGATATTGATGGAGCTCAGAAAATAGCTGAAGAATCTGCTCAGATTGTTCTTAAGGACTATGAAAAAAACACTCAGAAACCTTATTCACGAACTTATTTTCAACCCAGCGGAGTTGATATTTTTGTTCGTTATCTTACCTTGGCATCTAATCGTAATGAGATATCAAGTAAAATAACCCAAAATATCTTTAAAAAAGTAAATCAAAGTAAAAAGATAAGATTTGCTTATTTTCACAGTCAAGTTTTCTTAAACAATAATCAAAATGGAAAATAAAATAACAAATTTATTTAAGAAGAGAGAATTTCAAAGATTTTCCTCTCTTGAGATTTTATTTTACGTAATAATTATTTTGTTCTTTTTATTGGTTATATTTCTTTTTGTCAGAGGCATATACCCAGAAAAAAGAGATAATAAAAGGGTAGAAGACTTAGCTATATTAGAAAAAGCCCTAAACGCTTATTACCGGGATTATGGGAAATATCCAGAGATTAGAGAATGGAAATGTTTAGAAAGAGACAAAATAGAAAAAGGGATTTTTTTTGAAGGAATTAAAGATTATATTTCTGAAATTCCTGAGGACCCTCTTTTTAAAGATGACCAGCCTGATTCTAAGTTTTGTTATTGGTATAAAACAGCTAGAAATAATGCCGAATATAAAATTTATGCTGTTTTAGAAAAGAAGCAAGAAATTTATCAAATTTATTCTCCAAGTGGGGAGGCTATTTATACAGGTGAATTAGGTGAAGTAACTTGGTATGACTATAATTGGAGATTCAGAAAGAAAATGATTATCGACCATACAAAAATTATTGATGACTTAACTGACTTTTCATTGCTTGTGCACATAGAAGATGAAAGTTTAAAAGAAAATGCCAAAAGGGTCGGGAAAGATATTATCTTTATTGATGCTAATAACAATAAATTAAAAAGAGAGATAGAAAGCTATAATTCTTTAACTGGGGAGTTGTTCGCTTGGGTTAAAATTCCTTTTTTGTCTTCCATAGAAAATACAGAAATTTATATTTATTATGGCAACGATAAAACGCTTGAACTTAACGATAAAGATACGTGGGATGAAAACTTTTTGATGGTTCAGCATTTTGAAGAAATTTCCGGAGATAGTTTTGATTCCACCATCAACAATATTAATGGAAAAGTATATGGGGATTTAAAACAAGGAGTTGAGGGAAAAATAAGTACAGCATATCAATTTGATGGCATTGATGATTTTGTTGCTCTGGAAGACTCATCTTTGCTTTCTGATTTAAACAATATAACAATTGGGGTCTGGATCTTACCTCAAGAAGAACAAGAAGGCCGGGGAATTATTGGATGGGAAGGAGACCAATATGGCGCTTGGCAAATAATAATAAACAAACAGGATAATATATTTAGGGCATCTATCTCTGGAAAATTATATCAAATATATTTAAAAACTCCTTTGGAAAAAGATGAGTGGCATTATTTAACTTTTGTTTATAATGGAGAACAATTAATCTCTTATTTAGACGGTGAAGAAAAATCAATAAAAAATGTTCCTCAGGGGGTCCTTACAAAAAAAGGAGAAAAATTTGCTGAAATTGGTAGATATAAAGAAGAAAGTTGGATTTCATCTTTAGGTCAAGTTTATAAGAGTTATTCTTTTAATGGTTTGATTGACCAAGTTGAAATATCAAATGTTGCTAGAGATCCGTTATGGATTGAAGCTCGTTTTGATAACCAAAACAACCCCTCTATTTTTATTAGTTTATCAGCAGAAGAACTGTATTAATAAACTATAAGTATTATTTATGATTTCTAAAAAATTGAGAAAATTTTTAGGATTATTTGTTTTTTTATTTCTGATATCAGGATTTTTTTTAATTCCTAGTTCTTTTTCTTTTGCTGAAAATACGGAAACTCCTTCTTGCGCTGTTTATTTTACTGGTGTTGGTTGTCCCCATTGTGCTAAAACAGATCCGTTAATTTTTCAAGATTTATTAAAAGAATATCCGAACCTAGTCATTATTGAATATGAAATTTATCAACAAAAGGGGAATGCCACTTTACTTGATAAATATTGTGAGAATTACAATCTTCCAGCTTGTATTCCGGGTGGTCCCACTTCTTGTCGTGGTCTTCCCATGATTATTTTTACGGAATCTCATCAGGATATTATTACGGGAGACAAACCAATTTTAGAAAACGTCAGAGAAAAAATTGAAAAACTGGAAAACAATCCCTGCCCATTAATAAATAGAGATTCTCAAAAATTTGAAGATTTAAATTTAACTACTTTATCTAGTCAGCCGAAAATATGGACGGGAGATAGAATTTTGATAAAAACTGATCAAGAAAAAGAATGGATTTTTGGTTGGCGAGGAGAAAAAGTAGAAGCAAAAAATTCTGAGCAGATTAACTCTAATAAAATTCTCCAAAGCTTAATTACTGCTGAAAATGTCTCCGATGTTATAAGCCAGATTCATTATATCTCTATTGAGTCCATAAGCGTTCCATTATCAGGTTCATCTATTCAATTTGATAATGCCCTAAGTTTTAAAGTTGAAACTGAATCAGAGGTTTTGTTAGAAACAAAACTCACTTTAACTAAAGTTTTATCTTTAGCTCTTATTGACGCCATTAATCCTTGTGCTTTGGCTGTTTTGAGTTTAATGTTGATTACGATTTTAGCTTATAACCCCCAAAAGAAAAGAAATGTTTTATTGGCCGGACTGGCCTTTGTTATTTCTGTTTTTGTAATGTATCTGTTCTACGGCTTGGTTATTATAAGATCATTTCAAGTTATCCAGACATTGACTTCAATTAGAATTTGGCTCTATCAAGCTTTAGGAGCCGGGGCTATGCTTTTAGGTATTTTAAAATTAAGAGATTTTTTTCGATCCCAGGCTACTTGTAATGTTGTCCCCAAGGTTAATAAAATTATCTCCAAAATAACAAGTCCTATGGGAGCTTTTCTTGTGGGAGCCTTTGTTACCATTTTTTTACTTCCTTGTACCATAGGGCCTTATATTATTTGCGGAGGAATATTATGTTCTCTTGGGATTTTAAAGGCTTTCCCTCTGCTTTTGCTTTATAATTTAGTATTTGTCCTGCCAATGCTAATTATGGTTTTAATAGTTTATTTTGGGCTTTCAAAAATAGATGACATTTCAAGCTGGCAAGCCAGAAATATTAAATATCTTGATTTAATTACTGGAATTATAATTATAGCTCTGGGCGTAGCCATGATTCTGGGTTTAGTTTAATAAAATGTTTTTAGAAATCAAAAATTTAAAAGTTAAAGGTAACGGGAAACAGATATTAAAAGGAGTGAACTTTCAAATGGAGAAGGGTGATGTTCAGGTACTTTTAGGCCCTAACGCCTCTGGCAAAAGTACACTTTGTCATACTATTTTAGGCAATCCGAAATATAAAGTAGTAGCCGGAAAGATATTTTTTCAAGGCAAAGAAATTACAGATCTTGCCCCAGAAAAAAGGGTAAAATTAGGTATTGCTTTATCATTCCAGTCACCACCAGTAATAAAAGGAGTTAAAACTTCTCAATTATTAGATAAAATTTCAGTTATTAAGGATTCTAAGTTAAAAGAGTTGGAACAAGTATTTGATAAGCATCTCTTAGAAAGAGACCTAAACTTGGATTTTTCAGGGGGAGAAAAAAAGGTATCAGAACTTGTCCAAATATTAGCCTTGAATCCGAAATTAGTAATTTTTGATGAAGTTGATTCGGGACTGGATTTGAAAAAGATAAAAAATGTGGCCGAGATAATAAAAAAAGAATTAATAGATAAAAAGATTTCAGTTTTATTAATCACTCACTCTGGAGCTATTTTAAATTTTTTAAAACCAAATATTACCAATGTCATGATTTCCGGGAAAATTATTTGTAGAGACAAAAATTATAAAAAAGTATTAAAAATTATTAAAAAATATGGCTATGAAAAGTGCAAGAAATGTCCATTTTTGGCAGATTGATAATAAGGTAAAAAATATTCTTAAGGTAAATGGAGTTATCCTTCTAACTAGTCCTCAAGCCTGGGAAAAGTTTAATTGGACCAGAAAATATTTTCTGAAAAGACCAGAGCAGGGCTATTTTATCTGGGTAAGAAATCAAATAGATTTTCCTCTTTTTTCTTGTATTTCTATTGCTCATAAAAATATTACTCAAAAACTTCAGAATCTTTTAATTATAGAGAAAGACTTAAAGCTTTCTCTTCAAGGATCTTGTAATAGTTTAAAAAAAACCTTAAGAGGCAAACATAAAGCTAGTGGTAAAATCATTCTCAGACAAGGCTCTTCTTTAAAATATAATCATATCCATACTTGGGGGGAAAAAGACATTGTTGAACCAGAATATGAATTTATTTTGGGGAAAAATTCAAAATTAGATTATACCTATAAAACTCTTTATACTCCCCAAAAACTTAAAATAAATAATTCCTTCAATCTTGCTGCTGGAGCGAGTTGTGATATAAAAATGATAGCAAATTGTGTAGAAACAGAAACAAGCATAAAAGATGTTTTGACATTAAAAGGTCAAGGATCTTCAGGAGTTATTAATCTTAGATTAGTTGGTGGAAAAGCCAGTAAAGTTTTAGCTCATTCTCAAGTCATTGCTGATTCGGAGAGCAAAGGGCATTTAGATTGTCAGGGATTATTAATTGATAAAGAATCTAATATCTCCTTGATACCAGAATTAGTTTGTAAAAATAAACTTGCTCAAATAACACACGAAGCCTCTATTGGGAGAATTTCTCAAGATCAGTTAACTTATTTAAGAATGAAAGGGCTTACCGAAACACAAGCCACAAATTTAATCATTAATGGATTTTTAGAAACATGAATAAAAAAATAGCGGTTGCTATGTCTGGGGGAGTAGACAGTTCAGTAGCAGCAGCTTTAGTAAAAGAAAGTGGAGCCGAAACAATTGGAGTTTTTATGCGAGTTTACTCTGATTCTTCAAAGGGTTCTGAGAAAAGAGCTCGAAAAATAGCTCAAATTCTCAATATCCCTTTTTTTGTTTTAGACTTTAAAAAAGAATTTAGAAACAAGATTATAAACTACTTTTTGGAAGCATATAAAAAGGGAGCAACACCTAATCCTTGTGTTCTTTGTAATAAAGAGATCAAATTTGGTCTTTTGTTAAAAGAAGTTAAAAAAATGGGAGTTGATTTTTTAGCTACTGGCCATTATGCTCGAGTACAAGGACAAAAATTATTAAAAGCCAAAGATAGAGAAAAGGATCAAACCTATTTTTTATGGCAGTTGGATCAAAAAAAATTAAAACATATTTTATTTCCAATTGGAGGATATACTAAAAAACAAGTAAAAGATTTAGCTAAAGAATTTAAATTGCCCCTAGCAGATATTCCAGAATCACAAGAGATTTGTTTTATTAAAGGTACGTGTAATGATTTTTTATTAAAGCATCTCAAAAAGAATTCGGGAGATATTATTGATACTAAGGGTAAAATTATTGGTAAACATAACGGGCTATGGCTTTATACAATTGGGCAAAGAAAAGGAATAGATATTTCAGGGAAAAAACCATTATATGTTTTTAAAAAGGATATTAAAAAGAATATCTTAATAGTTACCGAGAATAAAAGGGACTTGGGGGATAAGGAATTAATGGTAAAAAATATAAATTGGATTTCAGGAAAAGAACCTAAATTACCATTAAAGGTAATGGCTAGAATTAGGTATAGATCTTGTCCATCTTCGGCCACAATTACCAAAAATCTGACCTATAAAGTAGTTTTTGATAAACTGCAAAGAGCAATTACTCCCGGGCAATCAGTAGTTTTTTATAAAAGCCTTGAAGTTTTAGGAGGAGGAATAATATTATGAAATACGATTTTATAATTTGTCATTATGCTGAAATCGCCTTAAAAGGAGGCAATAGAAAATTCTTTGAAGAAAAATTGATAGAAAATATCAGGACTAGTTTTATTTTAAATTCTTGTAAACAAATAGGGGAAATAAAAAGGATTTCGGGAAGGATTTTAATTCAAATAAAAGGAGAGATAAGAGAGGACAAGATCAAACAGGCCTTAAAAAATGTTTTTGGAATTGCATATTTCAGCTTTGCTGTAAGCTGTAAGCAAAACATAAAAGAAATGAGTATAAAATCTTTAGAGATTTTAAAAGATAAAAAGTTTAAAACTTTTAAAGTTGAAACAAAAAGAGGAGAAAAAGATTTTCCTTTAACCTCTCAACAAATTAATGAACAAGTAGGGGAATATATTTTTGAAAAACTTAATTCCCAAGATCTAAAATTTAGAGTGAAATTAAAAAACCCAGATGTAACTTGTTTTATTGAAGTAGTGGAAAAATATGCTTTTCTTTATTCAGAAAAGATTAAAGGATTAGGGGGTTTGCCGGTTGGCGTAAGTGGAAAAGCAATTTCTTTGTTATCCGGGGGGATTGACTCCCCAGTATCCAGTTTTTATGGGATGAGAAGAGGAGTGAAGATGATTTTTTTACATTTTTACACAAATAAGAGGTTTTTAGGGAAAATTAGGGAAAATATTAAGATATTAAATAAATATCAGTTTAAATCAAAGCTTTATCTAATTTCCTTTTTAGATATTCAGAAAGCTATTTTTCATAAAACTAATCCGGAGTTAGGGTGTATTTTGTGCCGGAGATTTATGTTTAGAATTGCCCAAACTCTAGCCGAAGAAGAACAAGCTAGTGTTTTGTTTACTGGAGAAAATATTGGTCAGGTTGCTTCTCAAACATTAGAAAATATGAGAGTTATTGAGGATGCAATAAATATTCCGGTTTTAAAACCTTTGATCGGAATGGACAAAAAAGATATAATAGAAAAAGCGAAGGAAATAGGAACTTTTGATATATCAGTTTTACCAGAAGAATTTTATTGTCAGAAATTTTTAGCAAAACATCCCGAAACAAAAGCAAATTTAAAGAGAGTTATTTTAGAAGAAGAAAAGATTGAAATTCAAGAACTTATTGAACAAGCAATTAAAAATAAGAAAGTCGAAAAAATTTAACTTATAAAAATATATGTATCAAGATTTAAAAAATAAAGTGGCCATTATTACTGGAGCTAGGAGGGGGATTGGCAAAGCAATTGTTTTAAAATTAGCCGAAAATGGAGCTAAAGTTGTTGTTACGGATATTGATCAAGATGAATGTGAACAAGTAGTTAAGGAAGTTGAAAAATTAGGGGGACAAGGATTAGCATTGAAGCTAGATGTAACGGATGAGGAAAATATTAAAAAAGTTATTCAATTAACAAAGGAAAAATTTGGTCGGATAGATATTTTAGTGAATAATGCCGGAATATTTGTTCAAGAAGAATTGGATAAAATGGATACTTCAGAAATAGATAAGATTTTATCGATAGACTTAAGAGGAGTGATTTTGTGTATAAAGAATATTATCCCCGAAATGAAAGAACAAAAATATGGCAAAATTGTTAATATAGCAAGTATTGCCGGTTTTGTTGGTTTTGAGTTATCTAGTGTTTATTGTGCAGCCAAAGGGGGGATTGTGAACATGACTAGGGAATTAGCATTGGATTTGGGGAAATATCAAATTAATGTTAATGCGGTAGCTCCAGGAGTTATTGAAACAGATATGACCAAAGATTTGTTAGCAGATGAAAATATCAAAACAGCGCTTCTCTCCAAAATCCCTTATGCCAGAGTTGGTCAGCCAGATGATATAGCTAAGGCAGTTACTTTTTTAGCAAGTGATGAAAGTGAATATATAACAGGTCATACTATAGTGGTAGATGGTGGTTGGTTAACTTCATGATTAATAAAGATACAATTTTATCTAAAGTTTTAGAGGAAAAAGACGCCGAAGAAATTTTAGCAAAATACAATTTTCCTTGTTTAACTTGTCCAATGGCTAAATTTGAGATGGAGAGTTTGAAACTGGGGCAGGTTTGTGAAACATACGGTATTAATATTGAAAAATTACTTGCAGAATTAAATAAAAAGTAAATGGTAGATCATAAAAAATTAAGTTTTTTAATTGTTCTTTTTTTATTTTCAATTAATCTAATTGTTTGGCAGGTTGTTTTTTCTTTAAATGAACAAGATTCTTTAGAAATAACATTTTTTGATATTGGACAGGGAGATTCTATTTTTATTGAAACGCCTTATAAGAGTCAGATTCTAATTGACGGTGGTCCTAATTCAACAATTCTAGAAAAGTTAGTCGAAGAAATGCCTTTCTGGGATAAGACTATTGATCTTATTATCTTAACGCATCCCGAAGCAGACCACATGAGTGGACTTTTGAATGTTTTGGAAAGTTATAACGTTAAGAGAATTTTGTGGACCGGAATCATACGCGATACAGCTCAATATAAAAAATGGAGAGAAATGATTGAAAAAGAGAATGCCGAAATTATAATTGCTCATAGTTCTCAAGAAATAAAAATAGGAGATGTTTCCTTAAATATTCTTTATCCTTTGGAAAGCTTAGAAGGAAAAGAATTTAAAGATTCTAATAATACTTCAATTGTCTGTCGTCTAAGTTTTAAAAATAATTCATTCCTTTTTACGGGTGATGCTACAAAGGTTTCTGAAAATAAGATAATAGCTGAAACAGATTGTGATTCCGATGTCTTAAAAGTTGGGCATCACGGGAGCAAAACATCTACCTCCCGAGAATTCTTAGAGAACGTCTCTCCAGATATTGCGGTTATCTCTTGTGGCCGAGACAATCCTTATAAACATCCACATGAACAGGTCTTGAAAAATCTGGAAGAACTTGGTATAAATATCTTAAGGACAGACCAAGACGGAGATATTAAAATAGTTTCTAACGGAAACTATTTAATTATTAATAATTAATCAATAATAAAATTATGACTAATATAAAACAAGAAAAAACCGTGGTTTTAATTAAGCCCGATGGAGTTAAGAGAGGATTAATTGGCGAGGTGATAACCAGAGCAGAAAAACGGGGATTAAAGATAGTTTCTCTTGAAATGTTTCAAGCCACAAAGGATCAGATTGATAATCATTATCCTAAAGATGAGAAGTGGATAAAGAGAATAGGAGAAAAGACATTAAACAATTATAAAAAATATGGTTTTAATGCCCAGGAAGAGTTAGGGACGGAAGACCCTCTTAAGATTGGGAAGATGGTTCGTAGCTGGCTGATTGATTTTATGGTCTCAGGCCCAATGGTTAAAATGATTGTCCAGGGGATTCATGCCATTGATATGGTTAGGAAGATAGTAGGAGGTTCTATGCCTTCTCAAGCAGATATGGGGACAATTAGAGGGGATTTTTCTGTTGATGACGCTACAGCTGCTAATAAAGATAAAAGGGCTATTCATAACATTATTCATGCTTCAGAGACCCAAGAAGAGGCAAAACATGAATTAGATTTTTGGTTTGCCGCCGAAGATATTTTTGAGTACAAAAGAGCAGAAGAAGACATAATGTTCTAGGTCTTGACTTAGGTTTTACAGACTATATAATAAAAGTACAAGTCCTATTGTTGTCCATACAAATTCTTAGACAAACATTTCTTATAGGGATTCATATTTATTAAATGTAATGTTTAGTAAGCGATTCCCGTCTTAGATTTATTTCTGAGATTAATGGATTAATAATAGGGCTTTTTATTAAAAAACCGCTCTGGATAGGGCGATATTTTATTTGAAATGATATTTTATTTCTTTTTAGAAAGAGTTTTTATACATTTTGTACATGCTTTCACTCTTTTGCCGTCAGACAAAGTAACCCATTGAAGATTTGGGTACTTTCTTTTTTTAGGAGTAGGATTGTATTTTCCTCTAAGCTTATTCAGCTTTCTTTTCATTATTGATTTTTTACCACAAATTTGGCAAACTCTAGACATATTGTTATAATATAAAAGTATAATAACTTAATTGATATTATACAAATATTATCATAATATATTTTTAAAAAAATTGCAATGGAAATAATATTAATCTTTATAATTTTAATCTTTCTCTTTTCAGTAATTATCCATGAAGTCTCTCATGGGTTAATGGCAGATTATCTTGGAGATCCAACAGCTAAGTTAGCTGGTCGTCTGACTTTAAATCCTATAAGCCATTTAGACCCAATTGGTTCAATACTTGTACCTTTGTTTTTAATTATTTCCAGAGTAGGTATAGTTTTTGGTTGGGCCAAGCCAGTTCCTATAAACCCGTATAATCTAAGAGATAAAGTTTATGGACAAGCCAAGGTTGCTCTGGCTGGACCATTAGCCAATATTTTTGTTGCTTTAGTTTTTGGAATAAGTTTGAGATTTATTCCTTATTTGTTTTCTGCTCAGGTTGCTATAAATTTAATAACTATTTTTAGTTATATAGTTTGGATAAATCTTATCTTAGCTATTTTTAACTTATTGCCAATTCCTCCTTTAGATGGTTCGCATATCCTTTTTACTTTTTTGCCTAAAAAATTTGATAATCTAAAGATATTTTTATCTCAATATCAATTATTTATTTTATTAATTTTTATATTTTTCGGATTTCCTTTAATTATTCCTTTAATAAATGGAGCATTTTATTTAATCACGGGATTTTCTTTTTAATTAGATATTGACAATTTTTAATTATTCATTACTATTGATTTAACACAAGTATGTGTTTATAGATATTTAAAAACTCAAAAGGAGGTGAATATAATGGGAAAATGGCCAATATGGTTAAATTATGATGATGGATAACAGAATACGCAAAAAGTTAGCCTTGTCGTATAATTAAAGTTAAAAGAGGAGCATGATGGTTAAATTTTGCTCCTCTTTTTAATTTTTCTTTTTAATAAAAAAGAAGTGTATATTGACAATTTAGTAAAATATGATATAATACAAATATAAAATAAATAGTAATTCTATATAAGAATTTAAAAATCAAAAAAGGAGGCAGAAAATGCTAGATATTGAAATTCACGGGGTAAGTCAAAAAAGAGCTGGAAATTTGAGGAGAAAGATATTTAAAGAATTTAAAGGAGAGCCTTGGCTTAAAGAAACTGTCGTCACAATTTGTTCAAGTATAGTGGAAGACTCCAAGGGAGAAAATCAACCTTTTTTTCGGTTGGTTGATGATACTGGAGATGCTACTACTCGTAAGATAATTGAAAAATTAGTGTCCTTTAAACTAGATATTGAATATTTCAAGTTAACCCTTTTTGTGCCAAAAATTACCTGAAAGGAGGAAAAAAGAATGCCAAAAAGATGGGAATATCGGCATATAACCCAACACGGAAAATTAGAGTTCTTGGGTGGTGATGATCAGCGAGAAAAACAACTGAATAAACTTGGAAATGAAGGATGGGAACTAATTCATTACTGCTATCTAGAAGAATCTAAAGAGTATTACATGATTCTAAAGAGAGAAAAAGTATAGTTTTTTAATCTAAAAGCTGGGGGGAGTGAGTTAATTATTTCTCCTCAGCTTTTTAATTTTCCAGAAGTCTTGACAAATTTTCTCTAAGATAGTAATATGATTATATCATATTGTTCTTTGTAAAAATTTGCGCCTCTGTAGCTCAGTGTACTAGAGCATTTGTCTAGAGGACAAAGGGTCGTTGGTTCAATTCCGACCAGGGGCGCCAACCTTATAAATAGCGAGCAAACTAAAGTATTTTAAACATAAAAATATCAATTGCTCGCTTTTTTCTTTGCAAAAATTATAAATCAGCAATTAGATAAAATTCTTTAAAAACAAAGAGGAAATAAAATATTTAATAAAGTTAATCTCGTTATTTTTATCTATTTATTCTCTTAAAATGCTACAATAAAAGTATAAAGCTATGCCGGAATTACCAGAAATACAAACAATTGTTAACGATTTAAATAAAACAATTCTTAATAAAAAGATTAAGAGGGTGGAAATTCGTTTATCTAAAATTGTTAAAGGAAATAATAAAGACTTTAATAGTATTTTAAAGAATAATAGTTTTCAAAAGATTTCTCGTTGGGGTAAGTTTATTATTATTCAGTTAATCCAGAAAAATAAATATCTTATTGTCCATTTGCGAATGACCGGGCAAATTATTTATATAAATAAAGACGAGATAATAGTTGGCGGACATAGTGTGGAAACTAATCCGCTTGATTTACCACATAAACAAACTCATTTGATAATTCATTTTCAAGATCAATCTAAGTTATTTTATAATGATCAACGCCAATTCGGATTTTGGCAAATAGTTGACTCTAAAGGATTAAAGAAAATTCAAGATAAACTAGGGTTAGACCCTCTGGGAAATGAATTTAGTTTATTAAATTTTAAAAAGTTATTCTTAGATAAAAAAGGAAATATTAAAGCTTTTTTATTAAATCAGAAATATGTAGCTGGGTTAGGGAATATTTACGTTGATGAAAGTCTTTT
>Ga0207997_1000005_pt1 | contig 100015 bp, 114 predicted proteins | sample AntAceMetag02UKN_FD_184777 | JGI IMG/M metagenome (GOLD analysis project Ga0207997, IMG submission 184777) | Saline lake microbial communities from Ace Lake, Antarctica - Antarctic Ace Lake Metagenome 02UKN (SPAdes) (version 2) | ecosystem: Environmental > Aquatic > Non-marine Saline and... | reverse complement strand
AAGAATTTTAGAGCCATTGATATTGTGGAAATAAATCCTGAAAAAGACAGGGATAATTTAACAGTTAAATTAGGTGCTAAAATACTTGGGAAATTGATTGAATTAGATGAAGGTGAGATTAAGAAAATTGATTTAGACGACGATGGTTATTATGATTTGCAGATTTCTTGTAAAGAAGTTAGAATTAATGGTTATGCTGATTTAGAGTTTAAAGAAATACATGAGGAAGTTCCTGCTGGGAAAAAGAAGAACAAGAAGAGCCGAGCAAGATTGAAGAGAAGATTAAATCGTGGATGTGGATTTCTGGCGGAATAATTTTGTTGGTTTTTATTGGGTTTGTTATAAGAAAAATTTTGAAGAAGAATTAATTATTCATTACCCTTAACAACTTCTTCTGAAACTTCTTTATTTGAACGGAATAGGGAAAATATGAAAATCAAAAAAACAAAACAAAAGATTTAAATAATCTAATTTTCTTATCTAATTGAGGAGGTGGCTTCGGTTGTCTCCTCGCTTATAGTTTCATACTTAAGGTTTTACTCGTATGGGAGTGATTCAGTTAATGAACTACAATTCCAGCAAAATAAACGTGTTGGGATGAAGAAAAAACCATAGAAATCTCTTTTTTAGTCTAAAACATTACCTTTGAGCATATATCCCTCCAGGGCCATTTAATTTCTCTTCATCTTCTTCAAATTCCTAGCAAGAATTGCACGTTGCTCTATTCTTCTTGTTACAAGAATTCTTTTTTTACCCTTAGATGTAGGATTTTTAATAGTCTGTCCTGCTTTTGCTCTGATAATTGCATTAAGAAGGCTCATTGGTATTTTTTCTTCTTTTAAAATACTTAAATCAGAATGAAGCTTTCCTGGTTTATGAATAGCTTTTTGAATCCACATCTTTACCATAAACATATTAAAAAATAGAATTATTTAAATTTTTCTAAAGATTCATCAATCGAATCATTCAGGGGCAGGAGCCAAGATTTATCTAATCAAACCTTGTATATTATCAATAGCGTCTGCAACAGCTCTTCCTTTCTTAGTTAGCCTTATCAATTTTATTCGCCCCTTTCTTTCAAACTCAACTAACTTCAGTTCCTCAAGTGTCTGCAGAATCTTTACAGCATGGCTGTAAGTACAATCAACCTCTTTTGCCAAAATACTCCCATACCTCATCCGTGTGTTTTTTTTCAAAGATACCAGCATCAAGGCAGGCTTTCTCCGAAAAAATATATCAAAGTTTTCTTTCATTTTGACCTATATGATTTAATGTATATATTCAGATGATGGTGTGCTTTTAAATGTTTTGTAATATATATATTCACTACAACCAGCGAGTGAAAACAAGGAATTTCACAAGTTTTATTAACTAATTGTTATTTCATAAATTATGACAAAAAAGACAAAAATCCTAGCAATAGGAGATATCCACGGAGATACTGGATTATCTAAAAAATTAGCTGAAAAAGCAAAAGAAGAAAATGTAGATTTAGTAATCTTAGCAGGGGACATGACTTGGGCAGAAGAATCACTTAAAGGAATTATAGGTCCATTTGTAAAAGCAAAAAAGCAAGTATTATTAATTCCTGGGAATCATGAAACAGTTGCAACAGCTGATTTCTTAGCAGAGATGTATTCTCCAACAAAAAATATCCATGGATACTCTTTTGTAAAAGATGATTTAGGAATATTTGGAGCAGGGGGAGGAGACATGGGAATACATTTTATAGAAGATCCTGAAATATTTAATTTATTAAAAAAAGGCCATGAAAAAGTAAAAAATTTTAAAAAGAAAATAATGGTAACACATATGCACCCTCGTGGAAGCAAAGCAGAATTCTCAGGATTCCCAGGTTCAAAAGCAGTAAAAAAAGCAATAAAAGAATTCAAACCAAATATATTAATTAGTGCTCACATTCATGAAGCAGGTGGAATAGAAGAAAAAATAGGAAAAACAAAAGTGATAAATGTTAGCAAAAAACCTAAAATTTTTGAGATTTAGTTCTATTTAGAAGTAAATTCAACTACATTTGAGAAGGATTGTAAAGCATCACTAAACTTTCTTTTAGCATCTTTAATATCCTGGGATGATTGGATAATATTTTCCAAGACCAAATCACTAGCATCAATTTTCCTAATAAATTTTCCTTTGCTAACACGATTATCTAATCTCTTCTTATTACTATTTGTTAATTCCATATCACAAAATTTATGTGTAGAAAGTTTTAACTTTTTATCAGAAAAATATCCAAAAAAACTTTCCTTCTTAGGAACATAAATTAGATAATTATAATCATTTTCTTCAAATAAAGAAGTTATAATTCTCCCAAAAAGATTTTGGGAATGCATCAAATACGCTTCAACCATAAAAATCAATAGAATAGTTATTTATAAAAATAATTGTCTTCGAAAACATATAACCCAAAAATAATAAAAACCTTCTTTCTACATATACTCATGCCAAAAAAACCTAAAAAAACAAAAGAAGAAAAATTAGCTGAAGATTATTTCCCAGTAGATGCTGATGATATTAAATATACAATAGAGAAGAAAGTTAAACAAAGTGATAGTTCTGCAAAATCAAAAATAGAAAAACAATACAATAAACCAGAAAGAGATTCTTTAGAAACAATTGAAAAAAAATCCATTAAAAGAAAACCTACTCTTAAAAGAAAAAAAGCTACTTCTAAAGAGAAAAAATATTCTCATCCAAAAACCAAATTAAAAAAAGGAGGTTATGAACTTATTATAACTGAAAAACCTCAAGCTGCATTAAAAATCGCAAGTTCATTGGGAAAAGCAATTAAAAAAAATGGAAAAGGAGTAGCTTATTATGAAATTAATAGAGATGGAAAAGAAATTATTGTTGCTTGTGCAGTAGGCCATTTATTCGCATTAAAACAAGAAAAAGCCAGACAAAAATTACCTGTATTTGATATTGCATGGATACCTAATTATCTTGCAAGAAAAAATGATTTTACAAAAAGATATTATAATACTTTATTAAAATTAGCAAAAGGTGCTGGCAGTTTAACAGTTGCTACTGATTATGATGTTGAAGGAGAAGTTATAGGCTGGAACATTGTAAGATTTATTGGTAATCAAAAAGATGCCAATAGAATGAAATTCTCTACTTTAACAGCAAAAGAATTAGATAAAGCATATGAAGAAAAATCTCCAAATATGAGTTGGGGACAAGCAATTGCAGGTGAAACAAGACATTATTTAGATTGGTTTTATGGTATAAATCTTTCAAGAGCTTTAATGAATGCTATAAAAACAACAGGAAGTTTTAGAATAATGTCAATTGGAAGAGTTCAAGGACCTAGTTTAAATTTAATAGTAGAAAAAGAAAAAGAAATTCAAGCCTTTAAATCAAAAACATATTGGCAAGTTTTCATAACAATTAAACAAGATTCTAATAACCATCTCTCAAGGGGTGGTGGTCGGGGAAGTGGTGGCCTTAAACTAGAATTAAAACATAATAAAGACTTATTTAATAAAAAAGATTTAGACAAATTCAAAGACCTAAAAGGAAAAACAACTCAAGTAAGCACAAATAAAACAGAACAAATTCTTCCTCCAAACCCTCCTTTTAATTTAACAACTTTGCAAACAGAAGCTTATAAGTTTCATTCAATAACTCCTTCAAATACATTAAGAGTTGCACAATCACTTTATCTCGGAGGTTTAATTTCTTACCCAAGAACCTCAAGTCAGAAACTTCCAGATTCTATTAATTATAAAGAAATTTTGCAAAAACTTTCAAAAAAATACAAAGTTGAAAATCTAATAACAAAAAACAAACCAATTGAAGGTAAAAAATCAGATTCTGCACACCCTTCTATTTATCCAACAGGAAATTCTCAAATACTTTCAGGAGATGACGAAAAAATATACAATTTAATTGTAAGAAAATTCTTATCTCTTTTTTGTGATAATGCTATTATAGATAATAAAACAGTTAAAGCTAATGTAGATGATTTAATATTCTCTACAAGAGGTTCTGCTGTTAGAAAAAAAGCATGGATGGAAATTTATCCTTCTAAATTAAAAGAAATTGAAGTTCCTGATATGAATGGAAAAGCAAAAATAATAAGCACAAAAACAGAGGAAAAAGAAACACAGCCTCCAAAAAGATATTCTCCTGCTTCAATAATTTCACAGTTAGAAAAAAAGAATTTAGGAACAAAAGCAACTCGTTCTTCTATTTTAGAAACTTTATATAATAGAGGATATATTCAAGATAAATCAATAAAAGCAACTCCATTAGGAATGTCTTTAATCGCAACTTTAGAAAAATATTCCCCAATTATAATTGATGAAGAACTTACACGAAGTTTTGAAAATGACATGGAAAAAATTACAAAAATTTCTCCTGCCAAAGGGAGGGAGGGAGGAGAAGCTCAAGAAAAAAAGATAATTGATAAAGCAAAAGATACAATTACAGAAATTACAAAGGACTTTGAGAAAAAAGAAAAGAAAATAGGTGCAGAACTTTTACAAGCAAACATTAAACAAAGAGAACAAGAAAAAGAACAAAATAAATTATGTCCTTGCCCTGTTTGTAAAAAAGGAGATTTAGCAATAACATATTCTAGAAAAACCAAAAGACAATTTGTTGCATGTAATGCATATCCAGATTGCAAAACAACTTACAGCCTCCCACCAAATGCATTAATAAAAAAAACAGATAAATTGTGTGAAGTGTGTGGCTTTCCAATGTTAATGAGTTTAAAAAAAGGTAAAAAACCATGGTTCTTTTGTTTTAATCCTAATTGTGAAACAAATCGTGAGAGAATTGAGGCTTATAAGAATAAACAAGACCAAGCAAAATAACTACAACAATAATTCTTAAAAACTATGTTCTCTTATAAGAATAATGAGTAATTATGCACAACGTGCGGAAGAATGTCCTGAACATAAAGGAGAATCTCTAGAAATAAAAAACATATTAATAAAATATCCTTCTAATCCAGAAGGAACAATAACACCTATGAATTATTGTCCTAAATCTAATAGATATCTTAGTAAAGGTAAATTAGTTCCAGTAAAAGAAGCTGCATTAGAATCATTTATATTTAGAAATAAAAGTAATTTAAAAATAGAAGATATTACAGTTGAAGAAGATTTAAGTAAACTTATTCAAAAAGCAACTGCTTAAAACCACTCTCCCAACCTTCTCTCTTCTTTAATCTGCCTTAATAATTTACTCCTGTCTAAAATATGTAAAGCATCAAAATCATATTTTATCTTGCTTATCTTTTTAGCAGCATCAAGTAATTCTTCTCTGCTATCAAACTTCATTTTAGTTTGCAAAGCTTTCTTTACACTCTCACGAACAATCCAAACACCAAGAACAGCCCAATAAGAAGGAGTTTCCAACCTAATCACTAATACACTTGCTTGTCGTTTTATATTATTTAAATATTTTAAAATAGGCAAACGTGTAGCATAATATCCTCCTGCAGTATTTGAAGCATAAGTTTTTCTTCCTGAGAAACTCTCAAAATCAGTAGAAGCTTTCATTTCTGTTGAAGGATTCCATGAACTTCCAGGATAATACAATTCAAACAATTCATATGACCAAACATTTGGAAACAAAAGAATAACATATTGATTTCCCATAAATTCTCCAAAAAACAATTCATAATCTTCAATCCATTTATAATTTCTAACTTGCTCTAAAATATGTTTTCCTAATGTATCATCTGTAGCAGTTATACTCCAACGCGTAGGAACAAATCTCTTATCCTTTTTCAAACCCATTACACCCACACTTAAAATCTTACTCAAACTATATTCATCAAAATTATTTTTATACAACAACTTCATTCCTTCTGATGCCTTTATTTCATCATTCATAACCTTATCAACTTTCTTATGAATCTTTACATTTCCAGTAATAGTTGCTTTTTTCAAACCAGCCCTCATTCCTTGAGAAGTAACCACTTTATCTCTGCCTCTTCTAAAACTCAAACTATTTTGTAATTCAATCTCAACATCAACTGGTTTAGCAGCAACTGCAATATCTTGAGCCAATCCTACAAACTTTTTATTTAATCTAGAATCTTGAACTTTTGATTGAAACCTTGAATTTAACAAACTATCTCTTAACTTAACAACATCTGAAATCTGAAAATTCTGCTCTGCCCAATATTTTGCATCATCATAAACCCATGCATTATCATCTTTTTCTAAAGGAGATAAAATACCAATATTTACTAAAGGATACTTTAATTTAGATCCTATAAAAACACTTGGAGGTGAAATACTATTAATTTTTGAAATAGATTTTAAATCCCTAAATTTAAAATTAGTATCTGCAACTTTTTTCATAACTTCAAATTTTATGTCTTTCATATAAAACTAAAGTAGAATTTCTTTAAATTCATTTGTAACTACTCTTACTGAAAAGGAAGATAACTACCTGTATCTAAATAAGGAGTTATATATTCTGAAAATCCCTTGAATAATTTATAAGCAAGATAACTAAAGGCGCTTACAGAAACCAAGATTGCAAGAACATCAAAATATTTCTCTTCATTCCCTTTTTTTTCAAAATTAGAAACTTCTTTAATTTCTTTTTCTAAAGTCATAAATTATCAAGGAAAGAAAACTTTATATTTTTTTTATATCCATCTCCTTCTAAAAATTCCTTTGTTCCTTATCTCAAAACTCATTTCCTTCTGTGGCAAACTCCTATGTTTTAATAAAACAGCTTTCTTTTTTCCCTTATCGTTCTTCAATTCAATGATACACTTGCTCCAATATTTAAACAAATCTCCTCCAACAATATTCATTTCTCTTTCAACCCCTTTTTTCCAGTCCTCTTCTGACAAAAAACTTCCATAAACCTGGTTAGTAATAATAATTGGTATTTGCTGTTTTCTTACAATTTCTGCCAAAGCCCTCATTTGTTTTGAAATCTCCTGATTTACTTTCTTAATATTTTCATAATTTTTAGACTTTACAGCATCTCCTAACTCCAACCTATATAACATTGCCATCCCATCAATAACAATCAAACTAACATGTTCTTTTTTAATTTGGTTTAATAACTTTGTAAAAGCTTTTTTCTGTTCTTCAAAATTTGTGGGCTTAAGTAAAAAAATATTTTCTAAAACTTTCTCATATTCCTCTCCTATAATTTGTTCAACTCTCTCGCTTGAAAAACCTCCTTCTGTATCAATAAAAATTACTTTGTTATCTTTTCTTGCTTGACTACAAGAAACCAATATCCCTAAATTTGTTTTTCCACTTCCAGGAGGACCTGCAATCATAGTGATTACATCTTTTTCATAACCTCCTTGAAGCCATTTATTAAAATCAAAACTACCTGTTGATATCTTATTTGTCATTTTAATCAATTAAATTATCTTTAATTAAAGAATCTAAAGTTTTTTTAGAAACTTCTGTAAGATTTAAATCTTTTATATTTTTGCTATTCACAAACATTTTTCCATTTATCTCGGCAGAAGGTTTTCCTAATTTCCCCTTCAAAGTATAAAAATATTTTTTAGATTCCAACATAACCTTGGTATTTGGAGTTAATCCATAAAAAGTTTTATAATAATTTTTTACTTCAATTTCTGTACCTGAAAGTTCTTCTTTTATTTCCCTTACCAAACATTCTTCATCAGATTCTCCAACCTCAATTTTTCCTCCAGGAAAAATACTATAAGGTCCTTTTTTAACCATCAAAGTTTTCTTATCCTTAATTAAAATTCCATGAACGCCTATCATTAAAATATCAAAAATCAAGAATTAATAAGCATTATTGTGCTCTTATTTCATCTTCTTAAAATCACTTTCAATCTTATCTAAATCTTTTGTAACTGCAGAAACCGCATCATTTAAAGCCTTTTTAGCTGTTTTTCCTTTTGTTTTCAATAACATAATTGGATTTTCAGTTATATGTTCTCTCTTCCACGCTACAAAATTTACAGAAGAATCCTTGTTCAAATAAACTCTAAGAATTTCTACAAGACTTAAACTATCTAATTGAAATTCAATTTCCTCTTTTGCATTCTTAAGAATTTTAACTTCCATATTAAGAATTCACTAAATTAGTTTATAAATGTTTTTCTACTTGCCAAAAAGTATCTTATCCATCTCTTCTTTAGAAATCTCTCCTTTATCAGAATTAACCTCTGGTTTTACTTCTTCAACCTCTTCATTCATTAGATTAATCTCTTCTATCTCTTCAGATTCAATTTCAACATCTATTCCCTTTTCTTCCTTTAATCTCCTTAAATCATCTATTGTTAATATCTTTGCTTCATTCATGTCAAAACCAAGTTCTCTAGGAAAACTAGGAGGATTTACTTCTTCTACAAATTCAGGGCGAATAATCTTTATCCCTAAAAAATTCTCAAGTTTGTTTACTAATTTATAATCATCTTCTGGAAGAACTCCTTGCTCTGCCATTTTTATAGCTGCTTCTGATTCTAAAACTTGCTTTGCGAGTTGTGCTTGAGTTAATTTCTTCATTCTTCTTGCTCTCATAATAATCCAATGAAAGTTGTTAATCATCTCTGGTCTTGGACCAACCTTTTTAGGTATTCTTTGTTCATAATTTCTATCTACAATCTCTCTCAAAGTAACTTCTTGCTCTTTTTTCTCAGGAGTTTCACTCTTGGGCTTATCCAATGAAAGAGAAGATTTCTCATAAAAACTTTGTTTTCTCTCTGCTTCTTTCAATTGAAGGGTAGTTGGTCTCCTAATTATTGGAATATGTTCATCACGTGAACATTTTTCGCATACTTTTATAAGCCCTTCATCAGAAATAGCATCAAAAAGCCTAACCCTATTAGCAGGAACACCGCAATTAAAACATATTTCCATATTGAAACTCAGTTAAACCTCTTTTTTAAGATTTATATACTAAAAAACTATAATTAACCATATCTATAAATCACAGAAAAAGCCTCATCTTCATAACATTCAAAAGATTTCTCAAAACTAGTATTTAAATCATAGTTTATTTGAATATTTTTTTCATTATTTAAAGGCATATCATAATCAGTAAAAAATATGTAAACATCTTTTCCTTTGTAATGGTTTTCGACCATGCTTCTTAAAGATTCTAAGCTCCAAGGATTAGGATAAAAATGAGTTTCTTTTTTTGAATAATAATAAATTATGGAAGATTCATCAGTTATAACTATGGAATCTCTTTCAACATTTTTCAAAAATTCATTTCCTTCTAAAAAACACTTATTTGTATCTGTATAAGAATTTTTATACACATATCCAAAATGAATTACAAGTTGAAGAAAGCATATAATTACAATTCCTATTAAAATTAATTTTCTATGTCTTTTAATTTTATCTATAAAATATCCAGAAATTAAAACAATTGCAGGAACAATTGCTAAAATAAATCTGTTTTCTTTATGGGGCATATAAATTGCCATTCCCAAGAAAAAAACAAACCAAATTAAAAGCAAGTAAATCTCTCTTCTTAGAAAATCTTTTTTATATAAGATGTAAATTACTCCAACAACAAAAAGAAACCCTATTATTGAGAACATTACTGGCCAATTCAAAAAGAAAAAATACCATGGTTGAACCCCTCCCCAATAAGCAGATGCTTTTGCTCCATGTATAAAGGCTCCAAGAAGATTGTTATATGTTGTAAGTCCATAAATAAACCAAGGAACCAAAGTTAAAAAGAAAACTCCTACTGCTCCCCACAAATATTTATCTTTTAAAAATCTTAAAGATTTATCTCTTACTAAAAAATATAAGAAGAAAACAGGAATTATCCACAAAGCAGTATATCTTGATAAAAGGGTCAAAGCTAAAAAAACTCCAAATAAAACTTTGTATTTTTTATCTCCCTCTTCGTAACCTTTCCAAAAGCTAAAAAAAGTAAGCAATACAAAAAAAGTAAATAAAACTCCAGTTAGAATTTTCGCACTATAAATTACATGTAATGGGATTAATAAAAACATAATTGCTGAATAAATAGCAACTTTTTTATTAAACATCTTTTTTCCCAACAAATAAACTAAACAAACAGATAAGGCACCTACAAAAGCAATAAAAAAACTGACTAAAGAACCTAAATTAAACAAGTAAAACAAAGATAACAAATAAGGTAATAAGGGTGCTCTAAATCCCATATTGGGCCAACCATAAAAACCATCGCTTTGAGGAATAAAATCACTCCAACCATTATTTTCTACAGAATAATCAAAAGGAGTATTACTTAAATCATAACCTAAATTTGTATAAACTGTTTCATCCCAAATTTTAACAGGAGAAGCAAAAACAAAAGCAACTCGTATTATTAGTGCTAAAATAAAGATTCCTAATAATATTTTATATTCTTTTTTCATCTCTTAAAAGTCCAAATTTTATTTCCTATAAAATTAGCTATAAATGAAATTCCTATGGCTAAAGCTTGGGAAATCATATAATAAATATTAAAAAATTCTGTGAAAATGTATAAAAATATTAAATTGATTACAAGTGAAAATATACTTACTATAAAAAACTGAATATACTTTTTAGTAAATAAATGATTTATTTTTTCTTTAAAAGTCCAAATTTTATTTAAAATAAAGTTATGAGTAACTGCAACAAAAAAAGCAATAATTGCTGAAACAAGATAATAAATTCCTACAAATTCTGTAAAAGTATATAATATAAATAAATTTAAAAAAGTCCCAAGAAGGCCTACTAATCCAAATTTAAAAAACTCGTCTATTACTTTTCTTCGATAAGGCCAATAACCTACAAGATTTTTTAAGTAATGAAATATTTCTTTACTTTTTGCTTTACTTTTTCCTTCTGTTCTATTAACAAAAACTATAGGGACTTCTCTTATTTTTCTATAATCTGCTTTTAAAATTAATTCTAATAATATCTTAAATCCTTTTGAATTAAATTCTTTTTTTTCTACACATTTTTTCCTTATAAGAAAAAATCCAGTCATGGGATCTTTTACTCTTGTAAAAGGTATAGCAAGTAAAGTTGCTACTTTAGACATAGCCATTCTTTTAAGTCCCCAACCTTTAATTTTCCCTCCCTTAATATATCTACTTCCAATCACAAAATCTGCTTTTCCTTTTTTTATTATTTCAAACATCTCTGGAATTTTCTCAGCAGGATGACTTAAATCAGCATCCATAACACCTAATACATTTCCTTTAGCAATCTTAAATCCTTCAAGTACAGCAGAAGACAAACCTAATTTTCCTTTTCTATGAATAATTTTTATATTCTTTTGTTTCTTTTTTAAATTTTCAACTAATTTTCCAGTACCATCAGGAGAACCATCATCAACAACAATTACTTCTCCTTTAATCTTATTTTTTTTAAATTCAGTATTTATTTTCTTCAGAAGAGTTTGAATATTTTCTTTTTCATTATAAGTAGGAATAACTATACTTAAATCCATATCTTAAATATACCAAAGATTACTTTTAATCCTTACCATTACTTTTAATCTAAATGAACTTCCAAATCTTCTACAGAACTCAACTCTTCAACAACAAATTCTTCATTAATAATTACAACAGGATACTTAGAAATTTCAAAATCCCCAAGCAAAGTATCTAAAGACACCAAACCACTATTTACAGCAATAGGAATTAAAACTATCTCACTTCCTTTTTCTTGTTTTAAATCAAAAAGAACCTTTGCCCAAACATTTTGTGTTGCTTTTATTGCTAAATCATCTGGATCATATTCATAAAGATAAACAACAGAACTAAACTCGCCTTTACATTTTCCAGATATATCTATAGTATTCATCCATAAATAAGTTCTTAACATATCATATTTTCTATGTGCTAATCTCAACCCTTCTGTAATTTTTCCGGCATCTTCGTACTTCTCCAAAACAAAGGCTTCTGCATAAATATTATCTGCTAATTGAATATTTGAATTTATTAAAACCTCACAAGTATCGTCTGAATCTATTCTTTCATTTAAAGCAAATAAATCCATAAAAAGAATTTCTGATTTAGTATAATATTGTTCTATTTCATCTAAATTTCCTCTTTCAAAACTAGCCCCAATAAGCATTCCTAAAATAAAAATTATTAAAGTCAAAAGAAGTGCTTCCCAAAAGACCCGTTTTTTATTTCTCAACATTTTCAAATCTTACCAAGATTTTTTGCCTTTTAAGAATTTAGTTAGTGAAATTACAAGAATCACAGGATACATTAGTAAATAAAAGACTAAATAAAATCCTAATGTAAAAACCCCTACTCTCTTATATTGCTTTTCTCTGGCATTTGAAAGAGCTATAAGTGTGAAAAAAAGACCAAATAAAAACAAAGTCAAACCTAAAAATACCAAAACATGAGGCGTAAGATTTATCTCCCTTAAAGTAAGTATAGCTGCTTGAGCTCCAATAGAATATTTTGCAGAAAGATAACTCACAATCACTTCTCTTAAAAGTCTATACACTAAAATAAATATACCAAACAATCCCAATAACCAAGAAAGAACAAAAAAAGGAAGAATAAAAGCACCCAACATTCCTTTTCCCTTAAGAGCCTGCTTTTTATATTTAAAAATAGTTTGCAAACCCCCCATATTCCACCTATTTCTTTGGTTAATCCATTCTTTTACTTTAGTGGGGGCAACAGAATAAACTCTTGAAGGAACACACATTTTTACTTTCCAATTATTCATTTGAAGATTCCATGTAATCTCAATGTCCTCTGTTAAATTCTCTTCGTCAAACTTTCCAACATCTTCAAATGCTTTTCTTCTATAAACTGCCAAAGGACCAGGAGTAACATAAATAGAATCAATAAACTCTAATAATTTTCTACTAAATTTAATTACTTTATACTCTATTGCTTGCAATTTTTCAATAAATTTATTTCTATTTTTTACTAAAACAGTAGAGGTTACAGCCCCAACTTTTAAATCATTAAAAAAGCCAACCATTTTGTTAACAGAACCTTTTTCAGGGTAAGAATCAGCATCTGTAAAACCAATTAATTCTGTCTTAACAAATTGAGCTCCATAATTTTTTGCTCCTGCAGCATTTCCTGTATTTTTAGGCGTTTGAACAGCCATAACTTTTGAATATTTTTTTGCATATTCTTTCATAATTCTATAAGAATCATCAGTGCTACAATCATCCACAACAATAATCTTTTTCAAACCTTTATAACCAATTTTTAAAAGAGATTCTATGGTTCCTCCAATATCTTTTTCTTCATTATAACATGGAACAACAATACTCAAAGAATAGTTTTTCTTTGCTTTGGGATAATAAAAAAATTCATTTTTATTTTGAATATATATTAATAGGAATAAGAAAAAAAAGTATAATGCTATGAAAGTATATACTAAAAATACAATTGTTATAAAGTCCATTTTATGCAAATCAACTAAAATTCTTCTCTTTTAAAAGATTGTTGGGCTCAGAACCAATATTAAAATAATCATAAAAATCCTCACTTAAACTAAGTTCGTGACTACGTCCTGCTCTTTTCTTTCTAATTAACCCCAAATCAGCAAACTTTTTCACATGTTCATACGCCTTGTTTCCACGAATCTTAACTATAACTGATTGTTTAATTGGTTGCTTAAATGCAATAATTGCTAAAGTTTCTTGCTCTGCTTTTGAAAATTCAGCACTACCAGTTGCTAATTTATTTATTAAATATGTAAAATCTGGTTTTACATCCATTTTCCACAATCCACTTTTTTCAATAATCTCAATTGCAGAATCTTCACTATTATATTTTTCTTGAATCTTTTCTATAAGTTCAGGTATAATTGCAGGATTTAAATCAGACAATGAAACTAACTCAGACATTGTTAAAAATCTCCCAGATACAAAAAATATCGCTTCTAAAATTTTCATGCCCTCTTTTTCTTTTCCAGAATCAATTTCATTCAGGGTATCACTCTTCATATCCCCTATAATGACATAGTCTTTATAAGTATTATTCTCTAATTTCAATTATGAAAAAAGGAGTGTGGATTTTATTCATATTTATTTTCTTAGGAATTTCTCTTTTATCAATAAGATTACTAAGTTCAAAAGAAATTGATGATGTTACTCCTGCATTTTTTTGCACAGAAGAACTCTTAGAAAAAAGTGATATTCTATTTGTAATACCAAAATTCAATAACAATTCAATTTCTGAAAATAAAGAATGGTGTGAATATATCTTAAGTTTAAATAAAACATTAGGATTGCATGGAGTTTATCATGAATATAGGGAATTTAAAACAGATAGAAATCAAGAATACCTCCAGCAAGGAATAGATGAATTCAAAAATTGTTTTGGATTTGAACCTGAAATTTTCAAACCTCCTCAATTAAAGATTTCAAAAGCAAATAAAAAACTAATAAAAGAAAACAATATGAGACTAAAAACAGTCCCAAACAAAATAATTCATAAAATTTATCATTGTCCTTATTAAACCTTAAACCTTAAAATAGCTCCAATCCCGCCTAAATTATAAAACTGCTGTCCTTCCTCTGTATCTGTTGAAATAATCTCTACATTAGCACCAATATTTTCTGCGATTGGTTTTAATTCCTTGACTATTGGTCTTAAAACTTGTGATCCAGATAAAAATAAAGTTTTAACAGCACCATATTCTAATGCTTGTTTTGTATCTGGTTCTTTTAAAGTTGCCAAATCTGGTCTTTCACCTAATGTTTCAAAGAACTTCTCCATTAACTTTTTCTCTTTAATTATTTCTTGACTAGCCAATATGTCTTGAGATTTCGCAACAAGCTCTTTCAAACCAGATTCATCAGATCCTCCAATATCTATTTTCCCAATTATTTTCTCTCTTAATTTTGTAACCATATGCTCATTATCAATAAACTCATCTTTTGTAGGAATAGGCCCCCCAATTAAAATCCCTTTAAGCTTAGGCATTTCAAAAAATATTTTCTTCATTTCATTTGCAATTCTTTTATAAAAATCTCTTGTCAAACCTTCTGTAATTCTATGAAATCTCTGAGACGAATTATGAACAATTAATCCATTTGCAATAAAGTTATGATTTTTTGTCTCAATATCAATAGTCTTTTGAACTCCTAAAGATTCTATTTTTAAAATTTTAACTGCTATAAGATTTGAATTATAAAAAAGTTCCAGTCTCTTTCCTAAATCTTCATCTTGTATTTTATTCAAAATTCTTTCCTTAAATAATTTTTTACTCATTTGTCTTTTATTGCAAAAAAAGTATCCGCAATGAAAATCTCTTGTATTTAATCCAGAATTCCTTATTATTCTTGCTACTTCGCTTCCATTAACAACTAATTGACGAACTTTATTTCTAGAACTTCTGTTATTAATTAAATCAACAACTTTATTTTGTTTTTCTGTTGAAGAAAATCCTATTAGTAAAGAAAAATTTTTCAATGATTCTAAATCATCAATAGCAACCGTATATCTAATCTTATCAGAATAAGGATTTTTTCTATTGTCATATTCGCTAAGAGAAGAAATTATGCCGAGCCTTAATAAAGAAAATTGAATTTGTTTCGCTAGCAATTTATTGTTTATTCCAAAAGCGATTCGTCCTTTAGAAACATAGCCCTCTGCATCAAAAAATCCAGCAATAAAACCTGCAAGAGATTCATCTGAGGACTTCAAAACAGTTAAAGGTACTTTTTCCTCAAAAGTTTTATCTTTACTTGGGAAAAGACTCTTAAACAATTGACTTAAAATTCTGCTATATACTCTTAATTGCCAATAATTTTTTTCTTTTCTAAATCGCAAATCAGCTTCAAGTCCAAAAATTTCATTAATCAGATTTTTATAATATATTGCAACTTCTTCTCTCTGTTCAAAAAAAGTAATTCTATCAATTTCATAACTTCCATCTCCTAAATAATATCCTAAAATTCTAGCAAAATTAAAATTTATTTCCTTAGGAATATTAACTTTTTTCATATTAAATGACTGTATTATTTTTGGTTTAAAATCAATTTTCTGATTCTCCAAATGCAAATTAATTTTTTCTGGCATAACTAAATAATCCCCTTCTTCTATCTCAGATAGAGGTTTCTCTTCAATTCCTTTTTCTCCCCTTACAAAAAAAGTATGTTCTCGAGAAGATTTAATTTCAAATTTAGGGTAACAAGTAATTATCTTAAAAAGCTCTTTATTATTTTCCCATTTAGCAATAAGGGGTGTATCTTCTGTCCTTTCTTGATTAAAGTTTTGTGAAACAACTACTAAAGGATTGTGTGAATCTTTAATTTCAATTATTTCTCCATTATTTTTCATAATTAATGTATCCGAACTTAAACACTGTCCTCCTGCTCGAACTTTACTTGGAACTCCAGAAGTCATCTTTTGCAAAACCTCAATTCTCTTCCCTTCTAATAAACCAATTGTTGCTTCTTTTCTATCCATAACAAGCAATGCAAAAACTTCAGAAACCTTGAGCATTTCTTTTAAAGGTTCTAAAACAAATTCTTTATCACACCTATATAATCTAATCTTAATCGGCATATGAGGTTCAATATCCCATAATTGCAAATCTTGCTGGCCTTCTGATTTAGAAACATTTCCACAAAACAAGGCCAACCCATTTTCAGGTGTTTTTTTAAGTGACTTCAAATGTCTAACAATCTTCTCAAGTGCTTCAGTAACATTTTTCCTTGTTCCAGTTGATTTAATATTTTTAGCAGTTGACTTCTCTGCTTCTAATTGTCTTTGAACAGAATTTACATCATAACCTGCTGAGATATATACAGTAATTAATTCAGTATGTCTTCCTTTATATTGCTCAAGTTCTTCCATCACTGATTCAAGTTCATCTTTTGTTATTGCCATAAAAGAAAAAGTGAATAATAGTTTATAAAATTATCAAAGAAAGGATTTATATATCAAATTGGATAAATTAAAATATGTTTGCATTAAAACAAAAGATATTCTCCAAAGACAATAATTATTCAAAAATAGAGAAAAACTTTAAGAAAAAAACCAAAAATAATTTATTAAATACTAATGAAAAAAGCATTAAAAACCCAAATAAAAAGATAACAATAATTATTCCAGCATATAATTCATATAAAAAAATAAAACTTACATTCGATTCATTAAAGAAACAAACATATAAAAATTTTGAAATAATTTTAGTTGATGATGGATCCCCTAAAAGCTTAAAAAAAATAATTAAAAAAAATGAAAAATTAAAGATAACATACATAAGAAACCAAACAAATAAAGGAATAAGCTATTCTAGAAATATGGGAATGTTGTTTGCAAAAGATGAAAATATTATCTTTTTGGATTCAGATTTAGTAGTTCCAAGAAATTTCGTCTACAATGTAGCTTTAAGATTAGAAAACACAAATAAATGTTTATTTATAATCTTTAAAGAAAATATTAATTTTAGAAAATGGAAAAATATAAAAAGAATTGCTTCAATAAAAGCCGATTGGAGATATTATGTCAAAATAAATCATTTAAAAAATGATTTTATTCCTATAAACCTTGATAAAAAGAAGAATAAAATAAAAAAAGAGATAAAGATTTTAAAAGAAACAAATTATTTAAAAAAATTAGGAAAAGGCAAATCAATAGGATATTGGGACTTGCCTTCAATGATTATAGGTCATGGAATTGCTTGTAAAAAATCTGAAGCGATTTCTTGTGGGGGTTTTCCAGAAAAATTTACTGGGTGGGGAATGGAAGATATAGCATTTGGGGCTGCAATGATTGCAAAAGGAAATTATATAATCCCTTTATTAAATTGTACTAGTTTTCACATAAATCACAGAAAAAATCTCAAAAAAAGAAGAAAAGAATTAAAAAATAATATAAAGATTTATTTTAAACATGTAAATAAAAAAAGAAATAAATTTCCAGCTTTTCCAAAAATAAATAAAAATAATTTAAAATATATGACCTCTAATGAAAAAAATTAATGCAGAAAAAAACAAAATAATAAAGAAAATAGCAAAAGAATATTTTAAATTAAAAAATGTATCCGCAATAGTATTAGGAGGATCAGTTGCAAGAAGTTTTTCTGATAATTATTCTGATATAGAAATATATGTCTATTATGAAAAAAAAATTCCTTCAAAAAAAGAAATCCAAATTATTTTAAATAAACTTCATGCTAAATTAACTAGATCTAAAAATATGCATTGGTTTCATCCTGCTTGGGGGGTCCATACTTTTTTTTCAGTAAACAAAATAGATGTTGAATTAGGATATAGGAATATAGTTGAAATAAGAAAAAGAATGAAAAAATTTCTTGAAGGAATGAAAATAGAATCAGAAAGAGGAGTACATGATTGTCCTTTTGGACATTATGAAAGTGGAGTTGCAAGTTGTATTAAAGAATCAAAAATATTAAAAGAAAAAAACAAATCTTTAAGCAAAATAAAAAGAATGTTAAAAGAATTTCCAAGAAAATTATATGAAAAGAAGTTTAATTATTACTTCAAAGATGCTAAAACAATATGGAGAAAAAAATTATTACCTGCAACTAGAAGAAATGATACATACCATTTCAATGCCTGTTTCTCTAGAATTCTTCGTTCAATAGTAATATGTTTATTTACCTTAAATAAAGAATATTTCCCGGGAGACAAATGGAATAAAGAATATATTAAAAAATTTAAAATAATTCCTAAAAATTATGAAAAAAATATAAAATTATTACAAAATACGCCTGATGGAAATTTTGAACATAAAGAGATAAAAACAAAACTTTTATATGGGATAATTAAAGATATTAAAAAATTATATGAATATGAAAAAAGAAGATATGAAAAAAATTATTAATCATTGGAATATTAAAAATTTCAAGGTTAGGTATTTAAAGAAAAGTACATTAAATTTAAGTTTTCTTATTTTATCTAAAAAAGAGAAATATGTATTAAAAAACACAAGGAATAATAAAAGATATTCAGCGGCACAAATAAAAGTTTTAGAGTATTTAAACAAAAATAATTTCCATTATAAAACCCCCCTTCCAATATATACTAAAAAAGAAAGAGAAGGAGTATTATTTGATAGGAATTTTTTTATTTTATATAAATACATAAAAGGTAAAAACCCAAAAAGAATAAATTATTCCCTCTCAAAGAATATTGGAAAGATGCTTGGAGAATATCATAAATTGATAATTAATTTAAAATTAAGACCGGACCCTACAATATCTGAAGTATTTTATGATAAAAAGATATCCTTTAAAATAGGTAAAATCTTAAAAGATCCAAAAGTAAATAAAAAATTAAAATTAAAACTTAAGAAATATTTCAAAATATTAAAAAAAATAATTATAAAAAACAAAAGCAAATATAAAAAATTAAATTCTTTAATTTCTTATTCAGATATAAATTTACAGAATATATTAATTGATAAAAGAAAAAAATATAAAATTTTTGCATTAATTGACTTTGGAAGAATTTGTACTAAACCAAAAATATGCGATATTGCAAATGCTATAAAATATTTGTGGGGGGTTTACGGAAAATTTGATAGTAGAATTTTAAAAGAATTTTTAAAGGGGTATAAAACAAAGAATAAAATAATAAAAAAAGAATATGAATTAATCCCCCCTTTAATCTTTGAAGAAACTTATAGAGAAATCTTATGGCTTATAGAGAAAAAAGATGAGTATAAAATAGATAAATCTAAAGTAAAAAAAAGATTGGACTTATTAGATTGGTTAGAAAATAATAATCTTAAAATATCTTAAAATAATTGATTTATTTTTTTAGAGGATCATAAATTTGTATTTTAAAACTCCACTTTAAAATCCCCTTCCTTAATCTCAACTGCATTTGTAACAGATTTTAAATCATCTAACATATCTTTAAATTTATTCTTTTCTAAAGTTAATATAATCTCTGAATTCATAGCTTTATTTGCTTTTGTTTTTTCTCGTCTAATCTTTGAAAGTATTTCCAAAAACTCTTCAAAAGCTTTGGCATCTTTACTTTTAATTTTAAATTCTTCTGGCCATTCAGAAATATGAATGCTTTTGTCTTTTTCAAATCTCTTAAAATGTGTTTGATAAATTTCCTCTGTAATAAAAGGGATTATAGGGGCCATCATTTTCAAAATAGCTAACAATGTTTGATAAAGAGTATATTGTGCTGAAACTTTCTTATTTCCTTTTCCATTATAAACTCTTTTTTTAACAATTTCTAAATAATTATCGCAAAAATCTTTCCAGAAGAATTGTACAACATTACTTTTAACTTTTGAATATTCATATTCTTTGAAATCTTTAGTAGCATTTTTAATAAGAATACTTACTTTGTATAAAAATTCTTTATCTAATTCTTCTAATTTTTTTGGTTTCTCTTTTTTATAACCTTCAAGGTTCATAAAAACAAATCTAGAAGCATTTACTAACTTATTAATAAATTTCTTTCCAGCAATTAAATCTTTTTCTTGATAATCTAAATCATTTCCTAATTTAAAGCTAGCAGCTGCAAACCTTAAAGAATCTGAACCATGTTCCTCCATAACTTTAATAGGATCTATAACATTTCCTTTAGACTTAGACATTTTCTCTCCGCCCATTGTAACAAAACCAGAAATAACAATATCTTTCCAAGGAATCTTTCTTTCATGTAAATAAGATTTAACAATAGTATAAAATGCCCAAGTTCTAATTATATCATGAGCTTGAGGACGTAATGAAAAAGGAATAACTACTTTGTTTTTTACTTGAGGCAATTCAGCTGCTATTTGAGGTGTTAAAGAAGAAGTTGCCCAAGTATCTAAAACCATTTTTTCAGGAATAGTGTCTCCTTTACATTTAGGACATTTCTTTTTAGTTTTCAAAGGATCTATAGGAAGTTCTTTTTCAGTAGGTAAAATTGTTTCTTTACACTTTTCACAATACCAAACAGGAATAGGGACTCCAAAATGCCTATTTCTTGAAATACTCCAATCCCATTCTAAACCATTGACCCAATTTTCATACCTCTTCTGCATATATTTAGGATACCAATTAATTTTCCTACCCTGCTCAATCCATTTTTTCTTTTTATCTAAAATCTTTGTAAACCATTGCTCTACTTCTGCAAATTCTATACACGTCCCACATTTATCATGAACATTAACAACATGACTTATTGATTTTTCACCTTTAACTAACCCTTTCTTTTTTAAATCTTCAAGAACTTTTTTTCTAGCTTCTTTAACTTTTAATCCTTCATATCCCTTAACATTTAATTCTCCTTTTTCGTCTAATACAATCCTTGGTTTTATCTTATGTCTATTAATAGCGTCAACATCAAATCTATCTCCATAACTACAAACCATTAATACACCAGTTCCTTTTTCCATATCTGCAGATTCATCAGCAATAATTAAAACTTCTTGATTAAATAAAGGAACTTTAGCTTTTTTTCCAACAAGGTCCTTGTATCTTTTATCTTTTGGATGAACAAAAACAGCAACACATCCAGGAAGTAATTCAGGACGTGTAGTAGCAATAAGAAGATCTTTGCCATCAACTTCAAATTTTAAAGTAGAAAATAAACTTGCTTCTTCTTTATCTTCTAATTCTGCTTGTGCAATGGAAGTTTGACACGTAGGACACCAGATAGTTGGAAATTTTTTCCTATAAATTTCTCCTTTTTTAACTAAATCAATAAAAGATTTTTGTGATACTTTTTGAGAATGTTTATCCATAGTTGAATAATAAACATCATAATCAAAAGAAATTCCTAAATTAACAAAATCTTGAATACAGTCTGGAGTTATTTCTTTTAAAGTTTTAAGACAAAGAAAAATAAATTCTGATCTTCCCATTTCAGTACTTTTAACTTTCTTTGTTTTTTCTATAAACCTTTCTGTAGGCAAACCATTATCATCTGTTCCAAACGGATAAAAAATATTTTTCCCAGACATTCTCATAAATCTAATTATAAAATCTTGTTGTGAATAAGAAAAAGCATGTCCAATATGCATTTTCCCAGAAATATATGGAGGGGGAGTATCAATTGAATAAATTTTCTTCTTTGAATTAGGATTAAACTTGTAAATCTTCTCTTTTTCCCAATATTTTCTCCATTTTTCTTCGATTTTTTTTAAATCTAAATTATTCCCGCTCATGTTTAATTAACCCACAACAACTTTTAAAAAGTATCTATATTTATCTAAATTATGGCAGATAATAAGATAAACATGCCCTCTGGATTTGGGGGATTAATGAGATACTCAGAAGAATATGAAAGTAAATTCAATTTGCAACCAACTCATGTAATTATATTCGTAATTCTAATAATTGCTCTAAGAGTTGCTTTACCTTTTTTCTTTTAAAATGTTTGGTGGATTAGACCCTAAAAAAATGCAGGCTATGATGAAGCAAATGGGAATTGCTCAAGAAGAAATCCCTGCTTCAAGAGTAATTATTGAAAAAACAGACAATACTAAAACAATTATTGAAAACCCTTCTGTAACAAAGATAAGGATGAAAGGACAAGAAACCTTTCAAATTGTAGGGGATATTTCTGAAGAAGCAGGAGAAATTGGAGTTTCAGAAGAAGATATTCAAACAATAGTTGAAAAAACAGGGACTTCTAAAGAAAAAGCAAAAGAAACTCTTGAAAAAAAAGGGGATCTTGCTGAAGCTATTTTGGAGCTAAGTAAGTAATTTTAAACCACCACAAACAATATTAATTTCAATTACTTCTAAAAATCATGGAAAAGTTTTTTGAAAACCTAGAAAAATCAGAAAAAACTATTCAAACAGCAGATCATTTATTATATGTAACTTATCCCTTAGTTAAAGATAAAAGATTATTGTTAAAAATTCTTACAGAAATAAAAAAGGGAATTGCAAGTTGCATAAATGCTGTATTACAATATGAATATTTACATGGAAGAGTTAGATTATCCTCTGATTCAAAAATAAACTTCAAAAAATTTTTAGACAAATGTTGCCCAAGATATAATATTTCAGATACAAATATTAAAAAGATAATAAAATTATTTGATATTGTTGAAAAACATAAATCAAGCCCATTTGAATTTGTAAAAGAAAATAAAGTAGTTATTTTATCTGAGAATATGGATTCTGAAATAATAACTTTAGAAAAAGTTAAAGAATTCCTTGATTCTTCTAAAATTGTCCTACAAAAAGCAAAAGATATAATTTTAAGATAAATATAAAAACCTATATCTCTTAGTAAAACATACTTCTAAATTGAAAAATGGAGGACATAATAAAAGAAAAAATTAGTGCAGATCATTTACTTTATGTTAGCTTGAAATATACTAAAACTTGTGATGTTATCTTAAATTTGCTCCTTAGGTGGAGAAAAATGATTGAAACTAGCATCAACGAAATATTAAAACATGCAAAAAAGAAAAAAAAGGTCTCTTCTGTTTCTACAAATGTTGTTGGAAGAATAGAACAAATAAGAAAAATATTCAAAAAAAATAAAGACTTCTTAAAAGTTATTGATATGTATGAGATGCTTAGAAAAGTAGAAGATTTAAGAAGAGAAAGAATTGGAGAATTTAGAAAAAATGTCACATTAAAAATATTCTACAGAGGAAAAGAAATAAACGTAAATTTAGAACAATTAAAAATATATGCAGAATCCTTAGAAAAGTTTATAAGTACTACAAAGCAATTTCTTCTATCATAAGAGGGTAAAAGCCCTTAGAAAAATAAAATGAAAAAAGTATTGGTTATAACATCTGGAAAAGGAGGTGTTGGAAAAACAACAACAGCAATAAATCTAGGCGCGGCTATTAACTATTTTGGAAAAGATGTCTTAGTAATTGATGGAAATCTATCTACTCCAAATGTAGGAATTCATTTAAATTCCCCAGAAGTTCCTGTAAATCTCAATCATGTTTTATCGGGTAAAGCAGACCCTTCAGAAGCAATTTATGAGCATGAATCTGGATTAAAAATATTACCTTCTTCATTATCTATAAAAGAATTAAAAAAAATAAAGCCTGAAAGATTAAAGGATTTTAAAGAACACTTTAAAGAAATTGCAGATCATGTAATTGTTGATAGTGCGGCAGGATTAGGGTCTGAAACAGAAGCTGTTATTGATTTAGCTGATGAATTAATCATAGTTACAAATCCTGAAATGCCTGCAATTGCAGATGCATTAAAAGCTATTAAATTAGCAGAACAAAAAAAGAAACCTGTCTTAGGGGTAATAGTAACACGTGTAAAAAAGAATCAAATTGAAATGCAACCAGAAATAGTAAAAGAAATGCTTGAAGTTCCTATCTTAGGCATGATTCCTGAAGATTTAGACATGCAAAGAGCTTTAAATCTTAAAGATGCAGTAGTTCATACTCATCCAAAAAGCAAATCTGCAAGAGCATATAAAGAAATTGCTGCGCAACTTATTGATGAAATTTATGATTCTGACAAAGATAAAGATAGGATTTTTATAAGATTTCTCAAAAAAATTGGTTTAAAATAAAATGGATATTGTAAATTTTGATAATTGGCAAAAACTTGACTTAAGAGTTGGTGAAATCTTAGAAATAAAAGACATTGAAGGAGCTGATAAGTTATATAAATTAACAATTAATCTTAAAACAGAAAAAAGAACTTTAGTTGCAGGATTAAAAGAATTTTATTCAAAAGAAGAATTAAAAAATAAAAAATGTATTGTATTTACAAATCTTGAACCAAAAAAGCTTAGAGGAGTTGAAAGCAAAGGCATGATATTAGCAGCTGTTTCTTATGATAAAGAAGGAAACGAAGAAAAAGTTAAACTTCTCCAACCAGATTCTGAAATAGAAGTAGGAAGCAAGGTTAGTTAAATTTTCTTAAACAAGATTTCTTTTTTCTTAATCTTTTTTGCACTAAACTGCTTTTTTATCTTCTCTGCTGATTCAGGAATAAAAGGTGAAAGTAATTCAGCGATTTTTAAAATACTTTCCTTAAGTTCATAAAGTGCTTTCTTGTCTTTTGTTACCCAAATCTTTTTAGATTGAACATATTCATTACAAACATCAATAAAAGCAAAAATTGTGTTCAATGCTTTATCAAATTTAAAATCTTCAATTAATTTTTCAATTTCTTTTAGTTCTAATTTTTTGATTAACTTATTTTCAGATTTCTCAACTCCATATTTCTCCACCAAACTTGCAACCCTACTAACTAAATTCCCTAAATTATTTGCAAGTTCGTTATTGTTTCTTGTAATTAAAACTTCTTCTGAAAAATCAGAATCTTCAAAAACAGAACATCTTAACAAAGAATATCTTATAGAATCTACAGGATATTTTTTAACTAATTCTAAAGGATTAATTGTATTTCCTAGGCTCTTACTTATTTTCTTTCCTTTAATATTTAAATACCCGTGAACCAAAAGTTTATCTGGTAACTCATACCCTGCAGACATTAGTAATGCAGGCCAAATTACAGAATGAAACCAATTAATTCCTTTTCCAACAACATGAACATCTGCGGGCCATTTTTCCTTTGCACCAGAAATATAATTAATTAAAGCATCAATCCAAACCCAGACTTTAAAATCCTTATCTCCAGGAAAATCAATTCCCCAATCAGACCCTTTTCTACTAATACAAACATCTCTCAATTCTCCTTTAAGTCTAGAAAGAATTTCATTTTTCTTTGCTTTAGGAACAACATACTTTTCAACAAACTTAATTAAATCTTTTTTATATTTGCTTAATCTAAAAAAATAAGCTTCTTCCCTTATATGCTCTGGCTTTTTATTATGTTCAGGACATTTCCCATCAACTAAATCTTTTTCAGTTATATAAGATTCACAACCAGTACAATAATCTCCTTCATAATATCCTTTATAAATATCTTCTTTATCAATAATCTTCTTTAAAATTTCCTGTACAACTTTTGTATGCTCTTTTGCAGTTGTTCTAATAAATTTATCATATGAAATATTTAATCCCTTACAAAGATCTAAAAATAATTTAGCATTTTTATCGATAAATTCTTTAACAGGAATTTTCGCTTTTTCAGCAGCTTGAACATTTTTCTGAGCATTCTCATCCACTCCTGTTAAAAAGAATACTTCTTTGCCTTTTAATTTATGCCACCTAACTAAAGCATCTGCTAGAACTTTCTCAAATGCATGCCCAATATGAGGTTCTGCATTTACATAATCAATTGCAGTTGTAACATAAAATTTCTTTGTCATAAAAAGAATTAAGCTTGAAGATATTTAAAACTACTTATTTTTCAAGCTGATCTGCCAAATAATTTTCCAATCCATCTCTTGTTTCTCTATTATATAATTTTGCATCTTTAATTGTTTTCTTATATATTTCTTTAATCTTCCATTCTTCCACTTTTTGACTTGATTTAAAATTAAGCAATTTATATCTTAAACCAGTGCTCCTAACAATTCCTTCAAGAAGGGATGACTCGTCCACTATTGGGGCAAATAAAGAATAAATTTTTCTTTTAATTTCTTCAATTTCTCTATTTTGATTTATAATTAAAAACCACCATTCATTATAACCCACCCAAGTATCATCACTAGTATCATCTTTAGACTTTCTAGAATTATATCTAATTTGTCTTTCCTTATCCATAACTTTTAAAACTTTGTCAGCTATATAAAAATTATTGTGATAAAAAAGATGGTGAAAGAAACAGGTGAAAAAAAACTAAAGCATAAGGCAAGAAGATATAGTATTAAAGAGGGTATTTTTTATTCTGCAAAAATGTCTTTTGGAGACAGATTTATACATCCTTTTGCAATAGCAATTAATGCGAGCAATCCCTTAGTTGCATTATTAACTTCTATATCTGGATTATTAGGTCCTTTAAGTCAATTATTAAGTGCTCAAAAATTTGGAAAATTCTCTAGAAAAAAAGTAGTTATGTTTTCTGTTCTTTTAGAATCTTTAATGTGGTTGCCATTTATTGTAATAGCAATTTTGTTTTCAAAAGGAATTATAATTAATTTTCTTCCTGTTTTATTATTGCTTTCATTTTCAATTTATATTATAATGGCCAATGCTCCATACCCTCATTGGTTTTCATGGATGGGGGATATTGTAGATAAGAAATATCGCGGACGTTGGTTTTCAAAAAGAAATTTATTAATGGGTGTCGCATCTGTAATCTTAGCTATTCTCGCTTCTATCTTTTTAGATTACTTTAAGAAAATTGATTTAGCAATGATTGGATTTGTTGTTTTATTTTCATTAGCCCTTATATCTAGATTTATATCTTGGTCTATTTTTAAAAAACAATATGAACCAAAACTCAAACTTGAAAAAGAAGATTATTTCTCCTTTTGGCAATTTTTAAAAAAAGCCCCAAAAAATAACTTTGGAAGATTTTCAATATTTAGATTCACCTATACTTTTGCTGCAAGCATTTCAGGAGCAGTATGGGCAATTTACCTTTTAAGATATTTAGGATTTAGCTACTTTACTTATATGGTAATATTAATTTCAGAGATTGCTTTTTCTTTGTTGTTTGTAGGATTGTGGGGAAAAATAGCAGATAAATATGGAAACTATAAGGTTTTAATGATAACAACCTTATTCCTCCCAATAACTCCTCTTTTGTGGATTTTGCATCCTTCTCCAATATACTTAATATTAGTTCCAGCATTAGTAGGAGGTATTGCTTGGGGAGGATTTGCTCTAGCCATTGGAAATTTTATTTATGACAATGTTGGAAAACAAAAAAGAAGCTTAGCAGTCTCTTATTATACTATGTTGTGGGGAATTGGAGTATCTGCAGGAGCAGGAGTAGCAGCATTATTAATAAAATATCTTCCAACATGGATTTTTGAACCAATATTGCTTATATTCATAATTGGTGCAATAGGAAGGATGATTGCTGTGGCCTGGTGGGTCCCTAAATTAAAAGAAGTTAGGAAAATAAAAAAATTAAACTCCAAAAAATTAGAAAAAATAATTATTAAAGAGATAAAACCAACACTAATAGAAGAAGCACATCAAATTAGTTCTCTTGGACATTATCTCAGAGAATAACAAACTATTTAAAGAAAATCCAATAAAAAGAAATATGATAAGAAAAAAATGTAAAAAATGTGGAGAAAGAATAAGCAATAAACATAGATTTTGCCCTAATTGTGGATACCCTCTTAAAAAAGCAAATTCAGAAAATTGGGGAATGCTTGGAAAAAATGATTTTGAAGAAAGAGCTGATTCTCCAGATTCGCTTTTTGAAGGCTTTACAGGAAATATGTTTAACAAAATGTTAGGAAGTGCTATGAAAATGTTAGAGAAAGAAATGAAAAAAGAAATATCTAAAGAAAATATTCAACCCAAAACAAATGTTAGATTAATGATAAATGGAAAAGAAATAAATCTAAAGAATAAACAAACAAATCCAAAAAATATTGAAAAAAAAGAAAGATTTTTAGATGATTTTTCAAAGAAAAGTCTAAAGAGATTTTCAGAACTTCCAAAAAAAGAACCAAAAACAAATGTAAAAAGACTCTCAAACACTGTGATATATGAGATAAACCTCCCTGGAGTTAAATCACCAGAAGACTTGTCAATTGTCAAATTAGAAAATAGTATTGAAATTAAAGCAGTTGCAAAGGATAAAGCTTATTTTAAATTACTTCCAATAAATCTTCCAATAATTGATTATGAACTAGAAAAAGGGAAGTTGATTCTTGAACTTGAAGCAAAAAACTAAATTTAATCCACAACTTTTATAAAGAATAAGAGCATTATTTTGATATGAAATTTCCTTCTAAAATCTCTTCAGAACTTGCAGAAGAAATAGGTTGGCATATTGGTGATGGAAGCATGAATTTTTATAAAAATAGAGGGAAATTAAAAGGATTTTATCAATTAAGAGGGCATATTGAAGATGATAAAGAACATTATGAGAAAAGAATCAAATATTTATTCAAGAAATTATTTGATATAGAAATAAGAATAAGAGACATGCCTTCTACAAGAGTTGTTGGTTTTCAAATATGGAATGATAATTTAATTGAATTTAAGAAAAAATTTGGCCTTCCTTTAGGTAAAAAATATGAGATAGCAATCCCTAAAGAACTTTTAGTAAATATAAACTTAAAAAAAGCAGTAATAAAAGGGTTATTTGATACTGACGGGGGAATTTACTTAGAAAGAAAAAATAAAAAATTATATCCTAGAATGTATATAACTACAATTTCTTTAAAATTATCTGAGCAACTTTTAAAATTATTTGAAGAAATGGGACTTCGTGCTACAAGACATTCACAATTATATAATAAAAAATTTAATAGAAAAAGGAGCTATATAATAACTATTAGAGGTGTAAAAATGTTCCATAAATTTATGAAAGAAATTAATCCTCAAAACCCAAAACATCAAAGGAAATATGAGTCATTCTTAAACTCACAAAACTTATAAATAGTTTAAATCTCTAAATTTAAGGTGAGGCTGTAGCTCAGTCTGGTTAGAGCACAACTCTGATAAGGTTGGGGTCCACGGTTCAAATCCGTGCAGCCTCATTTATATTTTTTAAAATATAAATTCTTTTAAAGGAAATTAACTCAATAAACTTATGACAAACTACTTAACAAAAATTAAAGAGTTCTTATATAGAAAAGATATTCTTCCAATAATTATAAGAGAAAGGCATTTACAACCTTATTCCTTAGAAAAAATGATGGAAAGAGAGCCACTTCCAGATGAACAAAGTAGACCCCCTTACCAATTTGCTAAGAACCTTGCATTAATTCTAGGGAACAATTAACCCTAACTTTTAAAAACCAGTTCTCTATAAATACTCTATGACAAGACAAAAAATATTTCATATTTTTAGCTCATTAGCTAAACAGGAGTTTATCAAATAAAATGGTAAAGGGAATGTATCACAAAATAAGAGAAGCTTGGAAAAAACCAGATAAAAAAACACTTAGAGAAAGAATGATTGAGTGGAGAAAATCAGGTGTTTTTACAAAAGTTGAAAAACCATTAAGATTAGACAGAGCAAGAGCTTTAGGATATAAAGCAAAAAAAGGTTTTGTAATAATTAGAATAAGACTTAAAAGAGGAGGTCATAAAAGACCAAGACCAAACAAAGGAAGAAGAAGTAAAAGATTACACACTAGAAAAAATCTAAAGATGAATTACAAATGGATTGCAGAACAAAGAGTTGAAAGAAAATATAAAAATCTCGAAGTTTTAAATTCGTATTTAATTGGAAAAGATGGAATTCATTATTTTTATGAAGTAATTTGTGTTGATCCAGACAAACCAGAAATAAAAAGCGATAAAACAATGAAGTGGATTGGAAAAGGTGCAAATAAATCAAGAGCAATGAGAGGTTTAACTTCTACAGCAAAAAAATCAAGAGGATTAAGAAACAAACATCCAACTTCAAAAGTCAGACCTAGTGTAAGGGCTGGGAAGAGGAGAGGGAAATAAATTTTCTTAAATTATAAATTAATTTGTTTTAACAACAGAATCTATTGCTTCTATTAAATCAGGATAAGAAACATGGTCTCCTTCAGGAGTATGCAATTCTACAAAATTTTCTTGCAGTGTAAGTCCTGTTAAAGGATAATTTGAATTATTAACTCTAATAGTAGGCATTTCTCTATTAAGTTTTCTAGCCAAAATTTCTAAAGCATTCATAACCTGTATTGGATCTCTAGGGTTATTTGCAATAGGCAATAAAACATATTTTCCATTAAGTTTTAATGAATCTGAAAGATTCTTTCTAATTCTTTCATGAGCATTCATGCCAAAGTCATTTGTATTATAAAAATTCCACCCTTTAACATTAAATTTATTTAAAATTTCTTTAGCAATTTGAGGAGAATATTTATTTTCCATACAAAATCATTATAAATTTAATTTATAAAGTTATATGTAATTTAAAATACTAATTCTCCAAAACCCTTAAAAAGAAATTCTTCTTAATAAATTCATGACACACGAAGAAAAACATTTTACAGCAGAACAAGCAAAAAAAATTGGTGAACAATTAGAAATCAAATGGGATAAATTTGATATTGAACAATTTAGACATGGTATGGATATTGAGCTTGAACATGGAACAGAAAACCAAGTTACAAATGTTACAAATGATGATGCTTTAATGACAGGTAAAATTGCTTTAGCGCATTTAAATGAGTTTCCAGATTATTATGATAGATTAGATAAAATGGAAGAAGAAGCAGAAGAATTCTGGGAAAATAAAACCTAACTCTTAAAAACACTTTCTTCTTAATACTTTTATGAGATATTCAAAACTAGCAGAATTTTATGAAGAGGTGTCAAGCACAACAAAACGTCTTGAAAAAATTGATATTCTCTCTAAATTCTTAAAAACTCTAAAAAAAGAAGATTCAGATATTCTTTATTTAATTGAAGGAAATATTTATCCTGATTATGATGAAAGAAAAACAGGAATAAGTAATCAATTAGCAATAAAAGCAATCTCAAAAGCCACAGGAACAAATCCAAAAAAAGTTGTTCAAGAATGGAAAACCATTGGAGATATTGGAAAAGTTTCTGAAAAACTTACAAAATATAAAAAACAATCAACATTACATAGCCATATTTTAACAACAGAAAAAGTCTTGGAAAATTTAAGAAAACTTCCAGAACTTGAAGGCAAGGGAACAGTAAATAAAAAATTAGCTTTAATTACAGAACTCTTAACTTCTGCATCACCAGTAGAAGCAATATACTTGGTGAGAACATTAATAGGAGATTTAAGAATTGGTGTCCAAGAATCTACAATTAAATATGGAATCCTTAAAGCATTTTTCAAAAACAATAAAGAATATGAAAATAAAATACAAAAAGCAATAGATAATTCAAATGATTTAGCAATTGTATTTGAAATAGCTAAAAAAGGTAAAATTAAGGAATTAGAAAAAGTACATCTTGAAGTTGGAAAACCAATAAAAGCTATGCTTGCTCAAAAAGCAAAAGATATTGATGATGCTTTTAAAAAACTTGGAAAACCAATGGCAATTGAATACAAATATGATGGATTTAGACTTTTAATACACAAAGCAAATAATAAAATTACTCTTTTTACAAGAAGTTTGGAAAATGTAACTAAACAATTTCCAGAAGTTGAAGAATATGTTAAAAAGTTCATAAAAGGAAATTCATTTATTTTAGATTCAGAAGCAGTAGGATATGATAAAAAAACAAAAAATTATACTGATTTTCAAAAGATTTCTCAAAGAATTAGAAGAAAATATCACATTGATAAATTACAAAAAAATCTTCCAATTGAAGTAAATGTTTTTGACATATTATATTATAATGGGAAATCGCAAATAGACATCTCCTTCAAAAAAAGAAGAGAATTAATTGAGAAAATTCTAACAAACCACCCTTACAAATTAATTTCTTCAAAGCATAAAATAACCTCCAATAAAAAAGAAGTTGAAGAATTCTATAAAAAAGCCTTAAAAGATAATCAAGAAGGAATCATGATGAAAAACTTAAATGCCGAATATAAACCAGGAAGAAGAGTAGGACATATGTTAAAATTTAAACCAGATGAAAATGAATTAGATTTAGTAATTACAGGTGGAGAATGGGGAACAGGAAAAAGAGCAGGTTGGATTTCTTCATTTATTCTCTCATGTAAAAAAGCAAATAAATATCTTGAAATTGGAAAAGTTGGAACAGGAATATTAGAAAAAGAAACAGAAGAAAGTAAAATAACATTTGAAAATTTAACAAAATTACTAAAACCTTTAATAACAGAAGAAAAAGGAAAAAAAGTTAAAGTAAAACCAAAGATTGTGGTAACAGTAACATATCAAGATATTCAGCGTTCTCCAAATTATGAATCTAAATGGGCCTTAAGATTTCCAAGAATAACTCTTTTAAGAAATGACAAGCCTCTTTCTGAAATTGCAACTCTTGAAGAAATTGAAGAAGATTTTAAGCACTCAAAACATGAAAATTATCGTTATGGTTAATTAATATGCACAAACTTTTTACAGCAAATTCAAAAACAGAAAAACTTCTTAGATACTATATTAAATCTCAAAGCAATATTAAAAATAAATTAAACAAATTAAGAGAAAATCCTAAAAAAGCAATTGGAGCTCATCCTCTTCACGGAAAATTAAAAGGTAAATGGGCATGCTGGCTTGGTTCAAATATAAGAGCAATTTATATAATAGATGAAAAAGAAAAATCAATAATTATCCAATCTGTTGGAACACACAAGATTTACTAATACTTAAACTCTTTAATCTTACCTTTCTTAATATTTTTTTCACTTGCTTTAATTTGGGCCATCAACTCCCTGTCATTAAAAATCTCTTTCTCTTCCAAAACCCTTATCTTATCTCTAAGAGCTTCCCGAATAAATTCAGCTTTTGTCATATAATTATTTTTTTTCATAACCTTGTTTATTGCTAACAAAAAATTCTGTTCTAATTTTAAACTCACACTTTTCATGTAATACCAAGTAATACTAAGTAGTATTTAAACTTTTCTAAAAAAACCTTTAAACCCCTCCTACTTTATTTTTTAATGAAAACCAGCTCCTTTATACAAAATTATCTTTCTCTTGTAATAAAACTTATCCTTGTTTTATCTATTTTTAATGCAGTTTATAATCAATTATGGCATATAATGTCTACAAATATTTTCTTACTTATCCTCATGTTCTTACCTCAAATCGTAGAAAAATATGAAGTTAAAATTCCAAGAACCTTTGAATGGGCTTTATTCATCTTTGTTATCCTTACTCTCTTCCTTGGAAAAGCAGGAGGAATCGTGGCACCAATCTTTTTTGGAGTAGCCGTAGCATTTATTGGTTTATTAATTTTAGCGATTTTATACTCAAGTAATCAAATAAAAAAGAACTACTTCTTGATAACTCTCTTCTCTTTTAATTTTGCTGTTGCTTTCGGAGCTGTTTTAGAATTATTAAAATTCTTCCTGAAAAAGATAGCAGGACACACCCTCACAGGAGAACTATATGCTTATACTATGAGGAATCTTCTATTTGTAATAATTGGAGCAGCAATAGCAGCAATTATAGGATTAATCTACATGAAAGGACATATAGGAATAAGGAAAATCACCAAAGCATTTTTAAAATTAAATCCAAAATTTCTAAAAAAAACAGATGAAGAAGAAATCTCTGAGATAATCTCAAAAGGAGAAGACGAAAGATTAGAATTTAAATCAACTTTAAGAACAAATTTGCACACAAATGAATTTGACAAAAAAATAGAATATTCTGTACTAAAAACAATTGTTGCTTTTTTAAATTTTAATGGGGGAACTTTGCTTATTGGAATCTCAAACAAAGGAGAAATCTTAGGAATAAATGCAGATAAATTTGAAGATAAAGATAAATTCAGCTTGCATTTAACAAACATAATAAAAGAAAAAATAGGGAAAAAACACTTGCATCTAATTAATCTTCAAGTAATGCACATTAAAGACAAAGCAATTATGAAAGTTAAGTGTAAAAAAGCCTCTAAAGAAGTTTTCTTAAAACCAACCCCAAAAGAAGAAGAATTCTATACAAGAGTTGGCCCTTCAAACAGCCAGCTTGTTGGAAGTGAATTAATAGAATATGTAGATAAAAAATTTAAGAAAAGGAAATAATTACCGTCGAAGCCTTTATAAATGAATTTTCCTAATAGTTTACTAACACAGAATGGTAAAAGCTAAAAGTAATTACAAAATCCAAAATATTGTTGCGACAACTTCTCTAGAAAAACCTATTCCTTTAACAAAATTAGCAAGAACACAACCTAACACAGAATATAATCCAGAAACTTTTCCTGGTTTGGTTTTAAGAGTAAAAGAACCAAAATCAGCTGTTTTAGTTTTTTCATCTGGAAATTTAGTGTGCACAGGTACAAAATCAGTTTCTCAAGTTAGACAAGTTATCCAAGCTGTCATAAAACAATTAAAAAAAATAAATGTTAATATAACTACAAAACCAAAAATAACTGTTCAAAATATTGTTGCCTCTGGAACTATTGATTTAAAACTTAATCTTAATTTCTTAGCTTTAGAAATGCAAAACACAGAATATGAACCAGAGCAATTTCCAGGATTAGTGTACAAATTAGCAGACCATAATGCTACTTTCTTGTTGTTTAGTAATGGAAAATTAGTATGTACAGGTACAAAAAACAAACAACAGCTTGAAGACAGCATGATAAAACTTCTAAAGAATGTTAAGACTGCTTTGAAAGCGTATAAGAAGTAAAATTAATTTAAACTTAAAGATAATTCTAAAAGAGATACACCAGACTTTAATTTATCTGATAATCCAGATTTAATTACATTATCATGAAATGTTTCCTCTCTTAATAAATGTTCATAATAACTTTCTTCATTATTTCTACCTGAATCTATTTTAAAAGGTAATATATTAGAATAAATATCCCATAAAGTACTTACAAGACCTTGATATCTTGGAGTAGATTGATAAATTTTATCAAATTGCTCTTTAAATACATCAATTTCATTAGTTTCCAAAGAGATTCCTGCTATTTCAAGAAATTTTAAACCTTCTTCTGATGTATATTTCTTTTCCATAAAACCCACAATTTGTTCATCTTTTTAAAAATTTAGATAATAAAACACATATCTTTTCTTTCACCCCTCTAAAATAACTCTTCAATTCTAAAACTACTTAATAATATATATAAATCTATAAAAAGTACAATCATATTTCCTAATTATGGAAGAAGAAATTGAGGCGCCTGAAAATACTAAAAAGGATGAGAGGTCAAAAAGAGAGGAATTTCTAATAGAAGCAAAGAACTTTTTCGAATTTCATAAAAAAGAGTTAGGAAAGGATATTAAAAAAGGTGACAATGTTATACATTTAAACTTCATAAAATTAACAGAATTTTCTAATAAATTATCAGATGAGATACTTTCAGATCCAGAAGAATCTTTAAATTTATTTGAATTAGCTCTTGAAGAATTGGGTTTAGTTGAAAATGCAAGAATAAGATTAGTTAATCTCCCAAAAAGTCAAGAAATAAAAGTAAGAAACATCAGGTCCAAACATCTAAATGAAATGATTATTATTGAGGGGATTATTAGACAATCCTCTGATGTTAGGCCCCAAGTTGTAAACGCTAAATTTGAATGCCCAAGCTGTGGAACAGTTATTTCTGTTTTACAAATAGAGAAAAAATTTAGAGAGCCTACAAGATGTTCTTGTGGGAGAAGAGGAGGTTTTAAATTATTAAGTAAAAAAATGGTTGATACTCAAAGACTAGTAATAGAAGAATCTCCAGAATCTTTATCAGGGGGAGAACAACCAAAAAGAATAAATGTTTTTCTAAAAGAGGATTTAGTAGAGCCAAAAATGGAAGAAAAAACAACCCCAGGTGCAAGAGTAAAAATAATTGGAATACTAAAAGAGGTTCCAGTTCCCTTACACTCAGGAGGTTTATCAACAAGATTTGAATTAGCAGTTGAAGTAAACAATATAATTCCTTTAGAGGAAACTTTTGAAGAATTAGATATAAATGAAGAAGATGAAAGCCAAATTTTAGAACTTGCTCAAGACCCAAGAGTATTTGAAAAACTTGCAAGAAGTATAACTCCAAGTGTATGGGGATATGAAGAAATAAAAAAAGCATTAGTATTGCAATTATTTGGAGGGGTTCAAAAAACTTTAGCAGATGGACAAATAAGTAGAGGAGATATTCATATTTTATTAGTTGGAGATCCAGGTGTAGCAAAATCAGTGACCTTAGGCTTTATGGCTAAGATTTCTCCTAAAGGGAGATATGTAGTTGGAAAATCAGCCTCAGGAGCAGGATTAACAGCAACAGTGGTCAGGGATGAATATTTGAGAGGATGGAGTTTAGAAGCAGGTGCAATGGTATTGGCAAATAAAGGATTAGTTTGTATAGATGAATTAGAAAAAATGGATCCTCAAGATAGAAGTGCAATGCATGAAGCAATGGAACAACAATGCATGTTGCCAGACTTTAAACTCATGTTATCAGACGGCAGAAATGTAAAAATAGGAAAACTAGTAGATAATTTAATGGAAAAAAACAAAAAAAGAGTATACAAAGGAAAAAATTGCGAGATTCTTCCAGTAAAAGATATAGAACTTCTTTCAACAGATTTTAAAAACCACTTTCCACAAAAAGCCTCAAGAATAAGTAGACATGTTGCTCCAAAAGAATTTACAAAGATAATTTTAACAAACGGAAATGAAATAACAGTAACTCCTGAACATCCATGCTGGATTGTAGAAAACGGAGAAATAAAAACTATTTCAGCAGAAAAGTTAAAAGAAGGCATGTTTTTTCCAATACCTTCAAAATTAAATATAAAATCAAAACCATATAAAAAAGAAAATGACTATTTATGTAAAATACTTGGATACCATATAAGTGATGGATGTTATGAATTAAACAGAGGAAAAAAAACAGGAATTCAATTTTGGAATAACAATGAAATATTAATTAAAGATTATTGTGAGTCCATAGAAAAATATTTCAGTAAAAAACCACTTATTGTTAAGAGAGACAAACAATTTGCAGCAAGAGTAATCTCAAAAAAAATAGTAAAATATCTTGAAAAACTAGATAAAAACCTTTTAGAAAAAGGAGATAAAAAAACAATTCCATCTAAAATAATGCAACTACCAAAAGAAAATATAAAATATCTTTTAAGAGCGCTTTATGATGGAGATGGTTCAGTAATTTTTCAAAAAAGAGGCGGCTGTAGAATTTCTTTTGTCTCGCAAAACAGAGAACTAGAAGAACAAATGTCTATTCTTTTATTAAGATTTGGGATACAATCTTCAATTTTTTGGGATAATCATTCAAAAGTTTGGAGACTTGACATTTCAGGACAAGAAAACCTTGGAAAATTCTTATTAAATATTAGCTTCTTATCAAAACATAAAAAATATAGATTAAGAAATTATCACGAAAAAAATAAAACATACAGAACAATAAAAGATATTATTCCTGGATGCACAGATAAAATAGATGAAATTTTCAAAAAACTAAAAATTTCTCAGAGAAAAACAATAGGTCATTCAATAGACAAAGGTGTTGAAAAACATAGATTATTTTTGCAAAAACTAGTCTTAATTGCTCAGGAAAAATTAGAAAAAGATCTCAAAGAAAATCCTAATTTACTTTCTGAATATAGTCAGATAATTAATGATCTTGAGGAAATAAGAAAACTAGCATTTGGAAATGCTAGATGGATGAAAATAAGAAAAGTTTCTAAAATTAAAAATCAAGATATTAAATGGGTATATGACATAACTATTGAACCTTATCACACTTTTATTTCAAATAACATGATTTTGCACAATACAGTAACAATTAGCAAGGCTAATGTTCAGGCAACTTTAAGAGCAGAAACTTCAGTATTAGCAGCTGCAAATCCAAAATTTGGGAGATTTGATCCCTATCAATCAGTTGCTCAACAAATAGACATTCCTCCAACTTTAATAAACAGATTCGATGTTATCTTCACTTTAAGAGATATTCCAGATAAAATAAAAGACGAAAAAATAGCAACACATGTTTTATCAGAGCATAAAAAACAAGGGGAAGATATGCTTATCCCAAGAGATTTATTTAGAAAATATATTGCATATTCCAAACAAAGAATAAAACCAGAACTAAGTGATGAATCTATTGATGAGATTAAAAAATTTTATGTTGAATTAAGAAATCGCCCTGTTTCTTCTGAAAGTGCTATGAGGCCTATTCCAATCTCTGCAAGACAATTACAAGCCTTAATTCGTATGTCAGAAGCTTCAGCAAAAATAAGATTAAGCAAAACAGTAACAAAGGATGATGCAAGAGAAGCAATTGAATTAATGAAATATTATCTAATGCAGGTAGGTTATGATTATGAATCCAAAACATTTGATATAGACAAAATTTATACAGGAATGACTGCTTCAAAAAGAAACAAAGTCTTAATAGTTAGGGAAACCATTACTGAACTTAAAGAAAGATTAGGTGAATTAATTCCAATTGAGGAAATAGAAAAAGAATTAGAAGATAAATTAACAAAAGATGAAATAGATTATGCAATAAATGAATTAATAAAAAATAGCGTGATTTATCAACCAAGACAAGGTTATGTTCAAAAACTCTAGTAAAACTTATAAATGTCTTAGAGTTTTTTAAATAAAGATGGCAGAAGAACAACAATTCAAAAGAAATATAGCATTCAAGCTAAGAATAGGAGACATCTTAATGGGAAAACCAGTTTTAGATGGGGAGAGATTTTCATTCTTAGAATTAGGCGATAAGAAAATTGTAAGGGTAAATGTAATTGGAAATATTGTTGAAAAGTTTGATAGTGAAGGTGAAAAAAGATTTTCTGTTTTAACATTAGATGATGGTTCTGGACAACTAAAACTTAGAGTATTTGCAGATGATGTTGAGAAATTCAAAAATATAGTGCAAGGACAAACCGTTTTAGTAATTGGGTTGCTAAGATACTACAACAATGAAGTGTATCTTAATCCAGAAATTATGAGAGAACAAGATACAAGATATCTTCTAATTAGAAAATTAGAAAGAGAAAAAAGCAAGATTCAAGAAGAACCAATTGCAAGAGACCAAATAATTGCTGTAAAAGACAAAATTCTGGGAGCAATAAAAAGTGCAGAAGACGAAGGAGGAATAGAAACAGAAAAGATAATTCTAAGTTTAAAAGATATTTCGCCAGTAATAATTAATCAAGAGATTCAAAAATTCTTAGAAGAAGGAATTGTCTTTGAACCTCGTCCTGGAAAGGTTAGATATCTTGGGTAAGGTATGTATCTTTAAAAGATCTCCAAAAATCTATTTGAAGGGTTGGTTCTACTTCAAATTTAATTTTATATTTCTCTGCAAATTCTTCTACTTTTTCTTTATAATTAGGATGATATAAAAATAACTTATCACTGCTTGTAAAGATGTTTATAAAATCTCTAAAGATAAAAGGTAATCTTTTAATACAAACTAATTCCAAACCTGAATGAGAATAAATCAAGAAAGGCCCTTTAAAACTTTCTTTTGCTAACTTTTTTACATCAATTACTTTTCTTTTCTTATCTAAAGTTTCAACAGTCATATCCTCAATCTTTACCATAATCTTAATTATCAAATTGATTTTATAAAAATTTATATACTCTATTTTCGCAGTCTAAACATGACAAACTACGAAGAAATGCTTGAACAAGCATATAAAAAAACAAAGCAAATAGATAGTTCTAACAACAGATTTGAGATTCCAAAAATTGAAGGACATTTTGAGGGGAAAAAGACTATTCTAACAAATTTTCTACAAATTGCTTCACACATTAGAAGAAAACCAGAACATTTTCAAAAATTTATCTTAAGAGAACTTGCAACTTCAGGACATATTGAAGGAGATAGATTAATTTTAAACAATACAATCCCAAGTGCAAAAATAAACTCCAAAATAGAAGATTATGTTAAAGAGTTTGTATTATGTAAAGAATGCAAAAAACCAGATACAGAAATAATTAAAGAAGATAGATTAACCTTTATTCATTGTCTTGCCTGTGGAGCCAAACATAGTGTAAGAGGAAAAATATAAATCTAAGTTTGGTTACACCACAAAGTTGGAGCCAAACATAGTGTAAGAGGAAAAATATAAATCTAAGTTTGGTTACACCACGAAGTTGGGGCCAAACATAGTGTAAGAGGAAAAATATAAATCTAAGTTTGGTTACACCACGAAGTTGGGGCCAAACATAGTGTAAGAGGAAAAATATAAGAAATTCCTTAGTCACAAGGTTTAAAAAATAAAAATCCCTTACAAAAAGAAGTAAACGGAGGCTAAAAAAAATGGTAAAAGGATATTGTGTAAAATGTAAGAAAAAAGGACAAGAAATGAAGGATGCTGCAATACATCAAACTGCAAGAGGCGGATACATGGCTAAGGGAACTTGTACAGTATGTGGAACAAGAATGTGTGCTATGATGTCTAAAGATAATGCAGAAAAAGCAATCGCATCTGGAGAAGCTAAAAAAGCTTTTTAATAAAATTTTAATTTTTTATTTTTATTTAAAATTAAGTATGAAAAATGATAGTAAACATAATCAAATCTTATAGAGATGTTGTTGCTATTTGTGATTCTGAATTACTCGGAAAAAGATTTGAACAAGGGAAATTTCAATTAGATATAAAAGAATCTTTTTTTAAAGGTGACAAAACAGATGAGGAAAAAGTAATAGAAATAATGAAAGATATGGAAAAAGAAGACTCTACATTTAATATTATTGGTAAAAAATCCGTGAATGCAGCAATAAAAGCAGGGATTATTACCAAAGAGGGAATAGGAAAAATACAGGGAATTCCTTTTGCATTAATTTTAATTTAATTAATTTTATAAACTCCTCTAAGCTTTCTTTAAAATGGCATATTATAAACCACGAAAAGGTAATCAAGAAGAACCAAAGATACAAAGAGCAAAACTTCCAAGAGGAAAAGAAGTAATTGGAATTATTGAACAAAGATATGGTGGAAACAAAATGAATGTTAGTTGTCTTGATGGAAAAGATAGAAATTGTAGAGTTCCTGGAAGATTAAAAAGAAAGTTATGGTTAAGACCAAATGATGTTGTGATAATTGAGCCTTGGGAATTAGATAACACAAAAGGAGATGTACTATTTAAATATAAACCAAATCAAATTGCCTGGCTTAAACAAAATAATTATTTAAAAACAGAAAAATCTGAATTTTAAGAAAACATGAAAACAATCCTCTCTGAAAAGCTTCCAAGAATTCTAAAAAATAAAAAAAGATTAGAAAAAAAATTAAACATAACAATTTCAAACAGAGGAAAAGAAGTTCAAATAAATGGCAAACCAGAAGACGAATACATAGCTGAAAAAGTAATTGATGCTCTAAATTTTGGGTTTTCTTTTTCAGTTGCAATTTCTATAAAAGAAGAAGATTTAGAGTTCGAAATATTAAATATAAAAAACCACACAACAAGAAAAGATTTAGAAAGAGTAAGAGCAAGAATTATTGGAAAAGGTGGAAAAACTCTAAAAACTTTAAATCAACTAACAAAATGTAATTTTGAAATAAAAGACAATCAAATAGCCATAATTGGCCTTCCAGAATATATTGAAAATGCACAAGAATCTGTAATCTCTATTATTAAAGGTGCAAAACAATCAAATGTTTATAGTCATTTAGAAAAAAATCAGCTAAAACCTGTTTTAGATTTGGGGTTGAAAAAATAAATAAAAAAATTCTATTATAAAACGTCCCCGACATGATTCGAACATGCGACACCATGGTTAACAGCCATGCGCTCTACCGAACTGAGCTACGGGGACATGATAATCATAAAAGCCATATTCTTTTAAAGTTTACTATAACTATTTATGTCCTCTTTCAGAAGTAATTGCTTGAACTAATTTAACCCCAATTAAATCATGTGGAAAATTTTTCTTTAAAACATTCAAATTATGGTTTACCCACTTTCGTCTTTTATCTTCATCAAAAATCAAATCAACTGTCTCTTTAATTTTAATAGGATTTAATTGAAATTTATTAAAAGTTATTAGTTTAAAATCACATTTTGAGATATCTTTTTTAAAAACAGGATATGTATAAACAATTGGAATTAACCCAGAAGCCAATACTTCTAACAAATTGTTTCCAAAACCTTCAATTTCACTAAAATAAGTAGTAATTGCTTTTAATTTTGCAAAAACTTTAGGATATTCTTCAAAAGTCAATTTTGTTTTATCATAATAATCTTCTGCAAAAACCAAAAAGATATTTTCATGCCCATATTTCTCCTGTAATTCCTTATTAAGCTGAATTAATTTATTTCTCTTTTTATCTGGATCATGACCTGATATTAAAAAATAAATTGCTTTATATCTCCCTTTTTTTCTAAGCTTTTCTAATAATTCATAACAAAATTCAAGTGCAAAATCAATTCTTTTCCTATCCATAATTCTTGTATGTTGCAAACAAAACAAAACTTCTGAAAGCTTTAATTCTTTACTTCCCAACAAATTCTCAACTTTAAAATCTTTCATGAAATTATCAACAGTTTCACTAAATTTATCTGTCTGCAAATCTCCAAATTTTTCTATAAATACATCAGTTGTATTATAAATTATATCATGGTTAATTTCCATTCTTTTATAAAAACCAGGATCTCTTAAATCTAATTTTTTAAGATATTTTTTAGCTTCTTTAAATTGCAGACTATTAATAAATAAAATATACTCTACAAAAGGACCTGGAACTCCTTGAAGAAGGTAGTTTTCAACATCTTTTGGAGGATTTAAAAATTCCTTTCTTTCTAAATGAGAATCATGCCACCATAAAACATACTTTGGAGTTTTATTCCCTTTTGAAAGTTCATCTCTATAATATCTGCTCAAAGCTACAGAAGATATGAAATTTACAGGATGAGAAGAATTATGTGATATTAAAACATTAATTTTATTTTTTCTAACAAAACGTTTTATTGCTTCCTTTGCTTTATTTATTGTCTCTTCTATATTCTCGCTACTCCCCCCTCCATAACCTACTTGATAATTTTTAACCATTAAACGATTTACTTCATTTTTAGTCCATAAAAGTTCATTTTCAGTTATTCTTTTTGATTTAATTTTAGATTTTCCAATTAAATAATGTATATTTTTCAAAGGAACTTTCAAGTTTTTATTTAGGACTTCTTCAATTTGATTCATAACTATTGAAACTCCTTCTGAATCTCCAAATAAAGAATGAATCATTCCATATCTTAACTTAGGAATTTCTTCTTTCTTAAACTGTCTGGCTTTTTCCTTATCTCTTCTAAGTAATTTAATCATGCAATCTTATGAATCTTCAAATATAAATATCTTTCTGATAAAAAAACCTTAAATTTATATATCTGGGTTTCTAAATTTAAATATGGAACTTGATAAAACAATCAAAAATAGAACAAGTATTAGAAAGTTTAAAGATAAAAAACCAAATTGGAGAGATATTTTAGACTGTATTGATAGCATGAAGTATGTTCCAATGGCAGGAGATAATTTTACTTTAAAGTTCATTTTAGTTGATGATAAGGAAAAAATAGAAAAACTTGCTACAGTAGCTCAACAAGATTTTATTAACCAAGCAAAATATGTTTTAGTAATTTGCTCAGACCCTTCTAGAACAGTTAATGCATATGGAAAAAGAGGAGAAATATATTGTAAACAACAAGCAGGAGCAGCTATTCAAACTTTCTTATTAAAAATAACAGAAGCAGGTTTGGCAACTTGTTGGATAGGTCATTTTGTAGATGAGCAAGTTAAAAGAGAATTAAAAATTCCTGAAAAAATAAATGTTGAAGCAATGCTTCCAATTGGTTATGAGTTTAGAAAACCAGTAACAAGAAAAATAAAAACAGATTTAGATAATGCTCTTTATTTTAACGAATACAAAAACAAAAAGATGACAAAAGTGAGAAAACCAGAAGGAAGAAGAATTGGAATCTCAAAAGAAAAGAAATAATTCTAAAAAATAATTAAAAACTTACCTCTCCTTCCCCCTAAAAGGAGAGATAAAAATAAAAAACAAAAAAGGGCATAGCCCAGTAATAAATTATCTCAAAACTTCAATACCTAAGTCAGATATTTCTTTTGACACAGGAAGCGCTTGCTCTTCAACATTTCTTCCAAGCACATACGGAGATGAAACTCCAGTCATAATTGTTATTACTCGAACTTTTCCAGTAAATTCTTTGCTAATTCTCGCTCCAATAATAACCTGTGCTTCTGGATTCAAATTCTCAGAAACTGCTCTTCCTATTACATCGAACTCTTCTAATTTTAGGTCAGGACCACAAGTAACATGTATTAAAGCACCGCTCGCACCTTGATAATCCACGTCAAGTAGAGGATGTGTAAGGGCTTGCTTTACTGCTTCCATAACACGATCTTGGGTGTCTGCTTCTCCAATACCAATAACTGAAACACCACCACCACGCATAACTGCAGAAACATCTGCATAATCCAAGTTAATCAAACTCGGAAGTGTAATTGTTTCAACAATTCCTTTAACCATAGTGCTCACAAGTTCGTTTGCAACTGCAAAAGCCTGTTCAATAGGTAATTGTCCTGCAATATCAACAAGTCTGTTATTGTCAAGAACAATACATGTATCTGTTACATCTCTAAGTTCTTGTAAACCAAATTCAGCTTTGTCAATTCTTGCTTTTTCTGATTCAAAAGGCATAGTCACTACTCCAATAATCACTGCTCCAGTTTCCTTAGCAAGTTGAGCTATTACAGGCGCTGCGCCTGTTCCTGTTCCGCCACCCATTCCTGCGATGACAAAAACCATATCTGCTCCACCTACCATCTTTTTGATATCAACAATTGCTTCTTTTGCAGCTTCTCTCCCTCTTTTAGGAGCCCCACCACAACCTAATCCACGCGTCAACTCTTTACCAATCAAAACTTTTTCATCTGCTTTTGTAACACTCAAGTGCAAAGCATCTGTATTTGTTGCATAGATTGAAGCACCACTAACACCTTTATTAAAAAGCCATGTTACTGCATTACAACCCATACCACCAACACCAATAACTTTAATATTTGCTTTTCCAGCTCTAAGTTCATCAAAATTAATACTATGAGTTTCTGTATTTGCTATTGCCTCTTTTGCAAAATCTAACACCATCTTTTTTTAACCTCCTTATCATTTTATACTGGCTTTTCTACGAAAAGCTTATATAGTTGTCATATTTCCAACTATTGTTGACAAAAAAGAGGAGAAATCACCTCTATACACTTGTTAATTATCAAACCCCTCAATTTGAATAATTAATATTACAAAAATATAAGTACAGAATTCTTTAAATAAATTTCTATAGTTTAGAACAACCAAAAAATTTGCTTACGTCAGGCTTCATGGCTTCTTGTGAGGCATAAATAAATTTTGGTGCTGAAAAATGAATATTATTTTAGAGTTTTTTCCAAGGATTTTATCTTTTCCCATGTATTCTTTAATTTCTCATTTACTCTTTTAATAAGTATCCTCAAAAAAGCATCATCTACAATAATTTTACCTTTATTAATTATCGGAAATTCTAATCTTTCTGTACTATTTAGCTCAACAACATATCTTTTACCTACTGTAATAATTCCTGATTTTTTCCAACCAGCTAACCTTGTATAGTCTCTTTCTTCTCTTCGTGGAAATCACTAGGTTTTTAACAATTAGGACTTCGACTTTTCTTAAAAAATGGCATAATTTCTAATGCAGAATTAGAATTTTTAATAATTCGAATGTCAAAACCGCCACCTTTCTTAATTCCAACAACTCAACCTCCATTTCCTGGAGAATCAAAAGAAAAAATACAAGATTATCCTAGCGGCAAGTCTGAAATAAACTTTGATAAAGAATTACAAATCTGCAACAAAATCCTAAAAAAAATAGAAAAGAAAAATATTTTGAAAACTACTGCAACTTATCAGATCATAAAAAAATAAATTTAAATCTTCAGGACAGGCTAAATTTATTAGCTTTCAACAAAACTTAAAATGCCATATCTGAATGGAAAAAAAATTAGTGATTTAGAATATATCCATGCAAAATATGGACATAGAAGTAAAAGACTTCTTAATGAAAAATTGCAACAACTAGAGTTAAAAACCAAGGCCCGAAAAGAGCAGAAAATCAAATCAAAACTTTGGGCTGAAACAAAAAAACAAACCTAAAAAATTCTTTTAAACCAATTCATAATCCTCTTAAAGAATCCCGCCTCAACACATTGACTATCAATACAAAGATTACTTTTACACTCAAAATTATTTTCGCAAGAAGAAGGGTCTTCTTTCTGTCCAACAAAGTTATCTAATATATCTGAACAATATTTTCCATTCTTTCTATATCCATAAAGATAGCATTTATCCTCTAAAAAACAACCATTCTCACAAGCTATTTCTTCCTCTGTCTTTTCACTATCCGTAACCTCAAAATCCTTCAAAATATCTATTCCAATCAAAACATACCAAATTCCTTTTTCCTCTTCAATCTCTCCAATAAATATTTTAGCAGGAATTCCATCATCAATACGTTTAACCAAATACTCATCTCCCTCAAATAATTTTAAACTAGTGGAACTTTCCAAATTCCCAAGAGTTTGGATTACTACTCCTTTCCTAGTCAATTCCAAAATTTTTATCTCTTCTCCAAGAATTTGATTTTCTGAACAAAGATAAACATCCATAGAATCCTCAGGATCAGAATCACTTAAAACACATCCTTTAGATATCTCTACTGGAACTTCTCCTTCCTTTAATTCAGTTGAAATCAAAATAAAAAAAGATCCGTCTTCTTCCTCTATTTCTCCTACACTGATTTTAAAAAATTTGGCATCTTGATTAAAAATTTCCACGACATATTCTTCTCCTTCTGATAATTTCGGGCTTACTAATTCTTCAAGAGGAGAAAATGTATTAAATATAACATCCTCTTGAGTTAACTCAGAAATTTGCAAACTATCTTCCACCCATTGTCCAGAAGCACAGGCATAAATTGTTTTAATACCATCTTCGCTCCCATAATTTATACATTGTTCATTTTCATAAGCAGAAACAAAAACAGATAATGATAAAACCAATACTAATGCTAAACTAACAACAATCAACCCTTTTTTCATAAATTAATTACAAAAAGATAATTTATAAATCTTTTTATAATTAGAAATTATTTTCACTTCCAACTCTTCCGAATAGGTGCAATAATTTTTTCTAGATAATCTGCTACACTATCTTTTAAATCAAGAGCATGAAGTTTTCCAGACTCAAATGCTTTTTCCAACTTCTCATAATCTTCAAAAATTAAATCTTCTCCAAATTTTTTATCTCTTTTTATTGTAACTTTTTCAAATTTAGGAAAAACAACTAAACGAGTAATTGCTAAAATTGGATTGTTCTTAATGTCTCCTGCTTTACAATAAGCAGCCCTAATTTTTTTCTTAATATCTTCTTTTTTATCCCGAATAGAAATAAAACTTTCTTTAACAGAACTTGACATTTTTCCTTCAGCGCCTTTTAAACTCGGAATTATTGGAGTATACAAATAAACAGCGTCTTGCAAACCAATCTTATGCCCAACATCTTTTCCAAGCATGTAAATTTTTCTTTGGTCTGTTCCAGAAACAACAAAATTAACTTTCAAAGCTTTAACATCTTCAATTTGCATCAAAGGATAAATTATTTGACTAATCTTTGCATTTTCAATATCTCTTGCAACTTGTTGCATTGCCCTAACACCCCGATTAACAGTCACATCAAGAGCCATTTTCAAGATATCATCAAAATATTTCACCTAATGCAAGCCAAAGTGTTATTGAAAACAATTTAATTGAACAGGAGCAGTCACATGAGCCAAGCAGACAACCTGCTCCTGGTCCTGGAATGCCACAACAATTAGAGCCAACCAACGAACAACTTTTAAAAATGCCTGAACTTCGCGATCCTGACCGTCCTGCTAATGTTTATCCAAGCTTGGATTATGCTTCTAATCAATATTTATCAGCCTCATCTCCAAAACTAGCTCTAACTTCAACAGCTTCACAATATTGACAATGGACAATCAAGAAATAGATGTACTCAGAGAATTGGCTCATGAAAGAGCAACTGAAAAACAGGTAGCTGCACTTTCTCAACCAGATTATTTTCCTGAAAAAACACCAATTCAAAAACTGCAAGAAGAAGAATTTTCACTTAAAAAAAGATTGCTTCAAATCTAGGAGCAACGTGGTGATACTGCTCGTCAGCAAGCTGCACTTCAAAAAGAAATTGAAAGAAGGCGGTGGCGTTGGCAAAAACTCGAATATCAGAAAAAATTAAATGAAGATGTCATCTCTAAATTTTGGCTATCAAACAGGAGCTGTAATCCGAATCTCAAATAAAAATGAATTCTAAAAAAATAAAAAAAGAAATTAAGCAAAAAATGTTTTTACTTCTTTGCTAAATAAAAGATAACCAGCAATAAAACCACCTATTACAAGGTAAATAATTCCCGCAATAGTTGTAATTGAAAAAAGCCCTGATAAAAATATTCCAATACCTGCAATAATGGTTATAATTCTTGCCCACTTTTGTCCTTTCCACAATCCCCTGCCTATAAAGAAAGATAAAACAGCAAAAGGCAATAAGAGTATAAGAAAAAAACTTCCAAGTACACCACCAACAGCAGCGCCCATTTCTCCAAAAAGAACCGCTCCTCCAACCAAGAACAATATTGGATAAATAAGTAAGACTGCCGCAGAAATATAATTTAGAACAGCAATTATTTTAACTCCAACCGGAGCCTGTTTATTTTCAACCATTTAACACCTCCTTTTATCATAATTAACTTAACAAAAGAGGGTATAAAAATCTTACTTTAAAAAGGTTTTAAAAGACTTTGTTCTATAATATAATATGGATAAAAAAATATTGATTTATTTTGGTTTTGGATTAATATTATTACTATTTATAAATTTTGTCTTGGCATTACAATCTTCCTGCTCTGACGAAGATTCTAACTTCTTTAATTCGAGAGATTGTACATTATATGAAGATGAAACTCTTCAAATAAACCTTGGAGAAAAAAATTATGACGTTAACATAATCTCTGTTTATACTAATGAAGTCAAAATAAATGTTAACAAAAAAGATGATTCTTGGACGGGAATAAATCCTTGGGAATGGACTATAGAAAAAGGAGAAACTAATGAATTCACAGATTTAATTATAAAAGCTAATGAAATAAATTCTGACAATGCTAAACTTAGTTTAATAACTTCTAACTGTGTTGACACGCAATGTATATTTTTTCATGCAGGAGTTGCCAATGCCACGATTAATGAAGAAGAACATAGATTATGGATGGGTTTATATTCAGAGAATTCGCCGACTATAGGAGTTGATGATGAATCAGAAGTATTATTAGAAGGTGAAACAAAAACAATAGGAAATTTAAATGTAACTCTAAACGAAATAGGAATTTATGGATATGATTACGTTTTAGGAGAACAAGGAGAACCTATTAAATACATAATAATTAGTCTTTCAAAAACAGAAACAACTACAAGTGAAGAAGAATGTACAGATAGTGATGGAGATAACATCAATGTAAAAGGAACAGTAAGCATAAATGGGATTAATTATGCTGACAAGTGTGTGGATTCGAATACAGTAACAGAATATACTTGTGCAAATAATGAAAAACAAGAAACCAATTATGATTGCTCAAGCGGGTATGAATGTCAAAACGGAGCTTGTGTTGTAAAAGAAGAGAGAGGAGAAACATCAACATGCACAGACAGTGATGATGGAAAAGATTATTATGTAAAAGGAATTGTAGAAGGATATAATTTCGCTTACAATGATGAAATAGATGCTAAAGACCATTGTGTAAATAACATATTATTTGAATATTACTGTTTAGAAAATTATACTGTAGGCATGAGGTGGAATTATGGACAAGAAGAGTATAATTGTCCTCAAAGATATATTTGCCAAAACGGAGCTTGTATAGAAAGAGAAGAACCTTCTTGCTTTAATCAAGGTGAAAATTCAGAACAATGCCAAACATACAAAGGTGAAGAAATAGGAGTAAAAGCAAGAATCAATAAAAGATACTATGGAGTTGTTATACAAGATATTAATTCAGAAGGTGTTAATTTAATAGTTAATGATAAAGAAACAGGTTACTTAAAGATAGGAGATAAAAAAGTGATTAAAAAAACAATTATAGAAATAAAAGAAATAGATGAAGACCTTGAACAAATTACATTCAGTATAGAAAAAGCAGGATTCTTTCAAAGAATTGGAGGCTGGTTTAGGAATCTTTTTGGATAATTTTTATTCCTTTTCCAAAATCTGAGCATTTATTCCTTCTTCTTCACATAAATCGCAGAATTCTTTGGCATCCTCATCTGTTCCAATTATACTTCCATAATGCATTGGAATAGCTAAAGTCGGCTTAATTATCTTAGCGGCCTCTACAGCTTCTTCAGCACTCATTGTAAATCTACCCCCAATAGGAAGTAAAGCCACAAATTCCTTGCTCGCTTGATTATAACCTGTCAACTTTTGCATTTCAGGAATAACATCTGTGTCCCCTGCATGATAAATCAAAACACCACCAACTTTAATCAAATAACCAACCCACCCCTCATCTTTAGGATGAAAATGTTTATCAATATTATAAGCAGGTAAAACATTTATCTTAATAGTTCCCAAATCAATTTCCCTTCCAACTTCTACAACTTCTATTTCAATAGGGATATCAAACCTATTAACTTTACTTTGACAATCTGCAGGCGCAATTATCTTTGTCCCTGCCTGAACAATCTTTTCAATATCTGCAACACTACAATGATCATAATGACTATGAGTAAGCAAAATAATATCTGCTTTTTCAGAATCTTCTTTAATATTATATGGGTCAATATAGATTGTTTTAGAATTTTTTATCAAAAATCCAGCATGCCCAAGCCATTTCAGTTCTACATCTCCTATGTTCACTTTATATCCCCTTTTTCAATCAGAAATTTGATGTTTGGAGCAACATTATGTTTTCCTTGCTTAATCTCTTCTATATCTAACCATTGAATCTCTTTAATTGGTTCAATAGGTTTAATTTCTTCTTTGTTCTTCAACTTAGCTTCATAATGAATTAAAACAATTGTCATTGCTTCTTGTGTTTGAGGATTCTTATAAATAATCATAGGATTCAAAGGTTTGATAATCTCAATCTCTGCATTAACTTCTTCTTTTACTTCTCTTATACATGCTTCATGTAATTTATCTCCTTGTTCAACAGTTCCACCAGGAAGTTTATAAAAATCATCTTTATTATCTTTATTTACAAGTAATTTTCCATCTTCAATAATTACAGGTCCTGATGCTACAATAAACTTTGCCATGAAAATCCAAAGAGGTATTTGTTTTTAAAGTTAATTATAATAAAAATAAATAAAAAATAAAAAATAAAAAATTACTCTTCGTCTTCATCATCAGAAGCTTCTTCCTCACCAGCATCTTCCTTTTCTTCAGCTTCCTCTTCAACCTTTTCTTTGTTTTCTTCTTCCATTGTATTATCCTCCATTTTAATAAAAAACAACTAATCTACTTTGCTTTTAAAGATGAATATCTACTGGAGAATTAAGAAAAAACAGGGAAAAGATTTAAAAAAGAAATTCTAAGGATTAAGCCTTATTTATACCTCAACTTAGATTTAAAATTTACAACATAATTGAATTTCCTAATTTGGAAAAATGCGGGTCTCCTGTTAAAACTTTAGCATCATTTAAAATAGCAGTGTTCAAAATAATTATGTCTGTAATCCCTATTTTCTTAACTTTCTTTTTTGTATCATTATAAATTTGTCCAAAAGAAAAAATAAACTCTTCATTAATTCCAATTACTTTTGAATTATGTTTAATAAAATTAAAATATTTCTTGAAATTCCACCCTTCTTTATCTGCTTTATAACTTAATTCCAAAAGAACAATTACAGGAGTTATTATTTCGCTATTCTCTAAATATTCTTTAACTTTCTCCCCTTTCTTTGTCGCACTAAAATATTCTATCCAAGCATAAGTATCAAAAACTATTGCCATCTCTTATCATCACCCATAATTTCTTCTCGTTCTTTTCTAGTAAAAGATTTTGTTTTACCTTTTAAAGCACCAAACATAGAATCTTCCACACCTTCTTTATTCATTATAAGATTAATTATTAAATTATCAAATGATGAAACTTTTTCTTTTTCTTTCAACTCTTTAATTAAGTTAAATGTTTTTTCTTTTAAAGCAATAGTTTTCATATTATAACTTATAATTTATAATTTATAAATCTTTCTAAGGATTAAGCCTAGTCGGAGTTCTTGGAAAAGGTATAACATCTTTTATTGTGTCAAATCCACAAATCCATGCAGCAAATCTCTCAATTCCTAATCCAAAACCAGCATGAGGAACACTTCCATATCTTCTAGAATCTAAATACCAATCAGAAGCCCCTAAATCCATCTTAGCTTTTTTTAATCTTTCTTGAATTTTCTCCAAACTAGGCTCTCTTTGCGAACCATCAACCATTTCCCCTATTTTTGGTGCTAAAAGATTAAAATTAGTTCCTGTCCCAGGACTTTTAAGATCTTCTCCATGATAAAATTTCAAGATTTCTAAAGGATAATTAGTTACAAAAACAAAATTCTCTCCATAATATTTTGCCAATCCTCTTTCTTCATTAGCTCCAAAATCACGTCCATATTTTATTTTGTGCCCTTTTTCATTTAATTTCTTAATTGCTTCTTTATAAGTTATTTTCTTAAATGGTGCTTTGACTTTTTTAAGCATAGCAACATCTGCCCCTAAAACCTCAAGTTCTTTTTTATTTTCTTTTAATATTTTTTGAATTGTATAAATAACACATTCTTCTACTAATTTCATATTATCTTGCAAATTCATCCATGCTCCTTCAACTTCAAAATGCCAAAATTCAGTAACATGCCAAGGTGTTTTAGATTTTTCTGCTCTAAAACTAGGTGCAATTGCATATGCTTTTTCAACTGCATTAATAATATTCTCAGCATAAAATTGCCAAGATTGAGTAAGGTAAGCTTTTTTATCAAAATATTTAACTTCAAATGTTTCAGAGCCTCCTTCACTTGTTGCTCCACTTAAAGAGGGAGCTTCTACTTCTGTAAATCCATTTTTATGCATATATTCGTGTAAAGCAAAAATAACAGCACTTCTAATTTTTAAAGCAGAAATCATCTTCTGACTCCTCAACCACAAGTGTCTTCTATCTCCAAGTAATTCTTCATTCAAATCTTTTTGAATTGGAAATTCATTAGACAACCCAACAATATTTATTTTATCAACAGATATTTCATAACCTGTTGGTGCACGTTTATCTGCTTTAATTGTTCCTTCAATTTCCACAGATGCTTCTACTTGCAATTTATCAATCTCATTCCATTGTTTCTTAAACTTTTTTCTGTCTAAAACACATTGGATAAGATTTGTAGAATCTCTTAAAACCAAAAATCTCAATTTGTTCGAACCTCTCTCTCTATAAATCCAGCCCCGCACAGCTACTTTTCCTTTGCCTTTATTTATTGCTTCTTGAATTGATAAAAAATTTTTCATTTTAGCGATTTATACAAAAACTTGTTTTTAGTTTAATACTTATGAATTTCATGGTGTTAATCTCCTTCTATCTCGTGGAAACAAAGTGGCTTCTCTAATATTATCAAGTCCTAACATTGCATAAGTTAATCTTTCTAGCCCAATACTCCATCCACTATGATAAGGAGCACCATATCTAAAAGCATCAACATACCACTTAAAATCTTCTGGCTTTAATTTTTTAGATTTTAATTGTTTAATTAAAACATCTGGAAGATGAACTCTCTGCCCTCCTGAAGAAATCTCAACCCCTCCATAAACAGCATCAAATCCTCCTGAAATACCATTATCAACATCTTTAGGCCAAATATAAAAAGGTTTCATTTCAATAGGCCATTCATATGTAAACACAATTGTATCTGGAAACAAAGCACAAAGTTTTTTCTCAGCTTCAGGCTCAAAATCATCTCCATATTTAATTTTAAATCCTTTTTTAGCTAAAATATCAACAGCTTCCCTATAAGTAAGATATTTTGCTTCAGGAACTTTTAATTTAACCTTAAGTAAATCTAATTCTTTTGAACATTCTTCAAGAACTTTCTTTACAATATATTGTACAGCTTTTTCCAAATATTTCATAACTTCTAAATCATCATGAAAAGCACATTCAATATCCATTTGCCTTATCTCATTAATGTGTTTAGAAGTATCATGTTTTTCAGCTCTCCAAATTGTATTTGTTGAAAAAACTTTTTCCAAAGAAATAGCCATTAATTGTTTGTATAATTGCGGACTTTGAGCAAGATATGCTTTCTTATCAAAATATTTTACTTCAAATAAATCTGTTCCTCCTTCTGTTGACGTAGCAATAATTCCAGGAGGCTGAATTTCAATAAAATCCTGATTATAAAAATAATCTCTAAAAGCCTTTATTGCTGTGGATTGAATCTTAAAAATAGCTTTAACTTTTGGCTTTCTAACATCTAAACTTCTATAATCTAACCTTGTTGGCAAATCAGAACTAACTGCTTTCTCATTAACTTGAATTGGCAATTTCTCAGCCTTATTTAAAATCTTCAAATCAGAAATTTCAACTTCAACATCTTTACGTGCAAACTCAGCTTTAATATTTGCTTTTTTTACTTTACCTTTTATCTCAACAACAGACTCTAGTGTTAACCCTGATATCTGCCCTAACAAGCCTTTATCTTTTACAATACATTGAATAAGCCCAGAACCATCTCTCAATAAGATAAAAGCCATCTGAGACATAATTCTTGATTCATATATCCAACCTTTCAAAAGAACAGACTCACCTGCCTTTAAATCACGAATATAACTTCTTTTCATAGTTTAAATAGAAAAAGAGAATTTATTAATCTTATTATTTCAAATGTTTCTGAATTATCTCCATTGCATCTTTCCCATTAACATTTCCTCTAAATTCTTTCATAACCAAACCCATATATGCTTTATCAGATAAACCAGGTTTATTTTTAATTATCTTAATTACTTTTTCTTCAACTTCAGATAAATCTACTTTAACTTCTTCAAATTCCTCTCCTTTTACAAGTTTTTCTAAAACATGTTTAATATTTCCTTCTGAAATCTTTCCTTTTTTAACATCTTGTAAAATAGAATCAAAATGAACATCTAAAAGCTCTTCAACTTCACTCAATTCTTTTTTACTCCTTGCTGCAATTTCTCGAGGATACATTAAAAGGACTTTTGCAATTAAAACAGGTTTATTAATAATTTTCAAAAGTGCTTTAAACTCTTCAAACTTATTTCTTTTAAACAATAATTTAATCATATCTTTATTTAATCCCATCTTATCTAAATCTTTTTCAACATCTTTCTTTAATTTAGGTAAATCTTTTTTAGATTCATTAATTAAATTTCTATGAATTTTTAAAAGTGGTAAATCTGTTTCAGGATACATCCTTGCACTTCCTGGAAGAGGCCTCATAAATTTTGAACTTGCATCAGGCAATACATTTCTAACTTCCATTTTTGTTGGTTTTTTAGAATCAGATAACTTTTTTTGCCTTTCAACCTCACTCTCAATTGCCTTGACAAAAAGACTCATATTTTGCATTCCTTTTATCTCAACTCTGTTTTCACCACGAATAGAAATATTAACATCTTGTCTAATTGTTCCAATTCCTCTTTTAACTTTACAACTTCTCAAAATATCCCCAATTTGCAACGCAACTTCCTTTGCATGTTCTGCATTTTTAATATCAGGCGCAGTTACAACCTCAACTAAAGGAATTCCCAATCTATCTAATTTATAAATTTCCTTATTTTTTTCTCTTTTAACAATCCTAGCAGCATCTTCTTCTAATAATAAAGATTCAATCCCAACTTTTCCTTTTGAAGTTTCAATATAACCTTTTATAGCAATTAAAACAGTTCTTTGAAAACCAGAAGTATTTGAACCATCAATAACAGTTTTTCTCATAATCTGAGTAATAGGAATAATCTTCATATTCATTAACAAAGCAATCTGAATAGCAATCTTCAAAGCTTCTTTATTAATTTCATGAGGGGGTTCTTCATCTAATTCAACTAAACATGTATTCTCATTATATCCTTGATAAATAAATTCTTTATCTAATTCTGCTTGGTGTGCAGCAGCAATATCAATTTCTCCTGATTCACCTGCAACAGCATGTAATTTTCTTTTAATTTCAAAGTCAGGTTCGTCATTTCTTAAAACACTTGGACAATTACAAAATAATTTAGAACTATCTAATTGCTGATGGATTTCTAATCCAGACTTAAACTGTAGTTTTTCATAATCAATTTCTGGCATAAATAAGAAAAACAAAAAGAGTTTATTAAATTAATGACTCATATTAATTTTTGGTATAATATCAAATAAAATTTGCTTCTCCAAAGTATTACCATTTAAAGAATACCAGTCTTTAGATGCTTTTTTAAAATATTCCACATTTATTCCAGCAGTTATAGATAATATTTCTATATCATAAAGATCAGAAACAAATCTTAGTTCCTCTGCAAATTCTAAATCTGTAGGAGTCATCATAGCATATTCTCTAAAATTATTTATCTTTTTTAATCTATTTTGTACATCTTTATTTGATAAAATAGTTTTTCTTGGAATGTTGTTTCTAAATTGAGGATTTCTAGCTAATGAATTTACACTTCTAACTAATTTAGGAACAATAATATCTTCTGGGGCAGAGACAACATAAGTACCCTCTCCTTTTTCAACTATTTTTCTTTTGGCGTTCTCTAATTCTCTTTCTAATCTTTTCTTGGATTTTTCAAAACTTTGATTATTTCTTTTTGAAAACTCAATCAATAATCTTTTCCCATCTTTTTTTTCAACATCTAAATTAAAAGACCTAGAACGTTGCCGAGTTTCAACACAATATCCATAATCTTTAAGATATTCTATAACTGGTTTTGCTATCTCTTTAAATTTTTGATAATTAAGAGGTTTAACTATTGAACAATCAATATCTGAAGTTGGTCTCCTACATGTAGTAGGAATATAAGATTGAGTAGCCACACCACCAACCAAATAATAAGGTTCTTTATTTGTTAAAGTACTAACTGCGTTTAACCCTTCTCTAACAAATTTATCATCAAGGGTTAATGGACTAATTTTTAATTTCTTTACTTCTCCTTTTACCATAATTTAAATACCCCAAAACAATATATAAATCTTTCTATGTGTAACTCCTTAATAGTTATAACTATCTAATAACAAAAGTAATAACATTTATAACTTTTAATTTCATATTAAATTTATGAAGAAAAAGAAGGTGAAAAAAGAGATTAAGCTTCCTATTTTTGGCTCAACAAGAACTTTTGGACAAAGAGCAGCAGATTGGACTTCTAAATGGATTGGTAGTTGGGCTTTTATAATCTTTTTTTTAATTATTTTAGTAGCATGGATATATGTAAATCTTAATTTTCTTATCCAATATAATCTAGGAGCTCCTTGGGATCCATATCCCTTTATTCTCTTAAACTTAGTCTTATCTTGTGTTGCAGCTATTCAAGCACCGATAATTTTAATGAGCCAAAATAGACAAACCCAAAGAGATAGAATTAAAGCAGAACATGATTATCAAATAAATAAAAAAGCAGAAAAAGAAATCCAAGAAATCAAAGCACTTCTAATAAAAAGAAGAAGAAAATAAAAAAATGGCAAAATTAGAAAACAAAATAATTAAAAAACTTGAAGGAGAAAGAAGAATTTCACACATTTCTGCAGAAAAAGTAGGTACAATTGCAATAGACGACCAGAAAAAAGGGGTAAACTATTCTAAACTTCTTAAAAGAAGGACAAATGCCTCTTATAATCTCGCAGGAAAACCCCTTATATAATTCTTAATCATTCCCCTTTCTTAAATCTATTAAAATAAAATTTTAGTCTATAAGGAAATAAACTCATTATAATACACAACAAAAAACCTAAAGGATATTTAATTGCTCCATAAAAATTAGCTTTAATTTCTCTCCAGAGAACAACTTTAGATTTATCCCTTAAATGATATAATTCATGTTCTTTTACAAATCTTTGAACAATCTTGGGTAAATCTTTTCTAATATAAATAGTATTTTTCTTTATATCTGCTTCTCCAAAAGCAGGATATAATTTATTCTTAGAAACATATTTTATTTTTGATTTCATTCTTCTAACCTATCATTAAATTCTCCAGAAATATTCTCTAGCATTTTTTCCTTAACATTCCAATCTTTATGTCCAAGTACATAACCCAACTTTACCAACGCTGTTTCAGCTAACATATCTTTTAAATAAATAATTCCTGTATTTAATAATTCTCTTCCAGTAGAATAAACCAAAGGGTCTAATCTTCCATAAATTGTCTGAGCAGCAGCACATACAACCAATCCTTTTTCAATTACTTCTTTTAATTTCTTTGTCCAACTCAAATTAGATTCTTTTGCAGCAACATGACCTAATCCCATCATTTCAATTATAATTCCTTTATATTTTTTCTTAACATAATAATCTAAAATATCTGGATTTTGTCCAGGATAAAATTTCAGTAAAGCAACTTTATCTTCGAAACTTAAATCTGTTTTTACTTTTGTTTTATTTCTCACATTATAATCTGAAATCTTGTGGATAATATCAGACGAGATTTTTGCAAAGGGTTTTGAATTTACAACTTTAAAAGCATCTCTTCTTGAACTATGGAGTTTTCTTACTTTTGTCCCAGGCATTGCATAACAAAAATCATCATTTGAGGAGGCATGCCCAACAATCATAACTTCTGCAATATCTGAAATAGCAGCTAAAGCAGCACATTGTAAATTCAAATTAGCATCTGATGAAGCCCTATCAATACTTCTCTGAGAGTAGGTTAAAACAACTGGCTTATTTACTTTCCCAAGAAAAAATGAAAGAGCAGCAGAAGTATAATGCAAACTATCTGTTCCATGAGTAATTATAACTCCTTTTATATGCATTTCATTTAACAACTTTTGAACGACTTTTGCAATTTTTTTCCAATCTTTAAAATTCATATTTTCAGAACCTTTCATAAATGGGATTTCTACTTTGGATATATTAACTTTTTCAAAAAGTTCAGGGTAAATTTTAAACAAACTTTCAGGGGTATCAAGCCATTTAACAGCTCCTGTTTTTGAATCTAATTTAGAAGCAATTGTCCCTCCTGTGATTACCATAGCTATGTCTGGTTTTTTACTATCTTTTTCGATTTTTAGCTCATCTATTTTTTCTTTTGCCTTTTTTAAAACTTTAATATATGAAACATCTTTTTTATTAAATCCAATATTATAACCAGAATCAAGCTTCAATAAAATTACTCCTTTTTCAGATTTAGGCGCTTCTAACAAAACCCCTTCATAAATAACTTTCATTAAATGAACTTCAACATAATCTCCTGGATTTGCCATGTAAAAGATAATCTTAAAAGATATAAAAAACTATCCTAAAGCCAACCAAAGCTCCCTAATAACTCCTAAAACAAATATTAAAATCAAAAACCCAATTATAAACCAATTAACAGGAAGTGAATATTCTGGTTTTCTATTTCCTTTTTTCTTTGCTTTTTTAATCATTAATAAAATTAAAACAGCTGCCAATCCTCCTGAAAAAACTCCTCCTATGGATAAAATACGTGTAAAAGAAAAAAACTCAAAAAATCTAACAATTAAAAAAATTAAAATTGGTGTTAATGCAGTAAATATCCATGACTTTAATTTTTTAAATCTTTCATCAAACATAAAACTTTCTTCTAATGCATTCCCTAAAGCAAGCCACGAAGTAAACATTGTAAAAATTCCTAAAAATATAAAAACAACTCCCAAAGCCAAAGTTGCTATCTCAGGAGTCTGCGTCCCTTTAAATCCAACAATAACCAAAGCAAACAAACTATAAAACACAACAGAGATTAAAGTCCCAAAAAGTAAAACCCTTTTCATCATTTTCTCTTTATTACCCAAAATAATTTCAACCTCAGGAATCGCATGAAAAGACATTAAAGCAAACAAAATAACTCCAAATGGAAGAAAAACATTACCAATATTAAAATAAACTAAATTAGCAATTTGTATTTTATTAAAAAATAATATAACAATTAAAAGAAGCAATCCTAAAATAATAGATACTCCTATCTTTTCATATTTTTTCAAAGCCTTTAAACCCCTCCATAATAATCCAGACATCCCAACACCAAATAAAACCCCAAACAAAGTGGTGTAACTCGAATCTCCAAAAATCAAAAAACTAATACTCTCTCCAATCCCAAGCATATACGCGACAATCGCGGCATAAATCCCAAAAATAGTGGCAAACTCCATAAACTTTTTTCCTTTTTTTCCAAGATAACGATTAGCATAACCAATAAGTTGATGCTCTCCTTTTGTTCTCAAAGCTATCTCCCCCATATACAAATTAACAACAAGTATAATCGCCCCAATTAAAAGAATATAAGCAAGTGCAACAAAAAAACCAGCTTGTGCTGCAACATAAGGTATACCTAGAACACCTGCTCCAATACATGTTCCAACAAGTATTGACGTTGCTATCCAAAATTTCTTTTTTTCTTGATTCATCTTCCTCTTTTTATCTTTTAATCTTACCTTTCCAAGGGTGGTGGTTGGGGATGTTGTGGCTAATAGGCTCGGAGGGAATTGAACCCTCATTTTTCGGGCCGAAACCGAAGAGTCTATCCGTTAACTTACGAGCCTTTTATAAAAAGATAATGGAAAAAAGGTTTTTATATGTTATTTTATTTAATATATAAAGGAAAATGAAAAGACATCATAAATGGGCAATTGGAGGTTTTGGTACTGTAGTTATAATATTCATGATCATCACAGGAATACTTCTCAATGGAATGATTGTTAAACAAAAAGTAGATTACAATATTTTAAACAATAAAATTAACGAATTGCAGACAAACACACAAAGTCAAATAAATATTTTATCAGAAAATCTTATAAGCACACAGACGAGTATTGAAGAAAGCCAAAAAGCTATTAATTTACTAAAAGCCACTGCAGGAGAAGATTTCTCAGGGATAATTGAAGATGTGATTAATTCTGTCATGACAATTACTACCAATTCAGGTATAGGTTCTGGATTTATTATAAATGAAGAAGGATATGTAGTAACAAATGCTCATGTTCTAGCAGATGAAACAGGACATCTCGCCTCAAATATAAATGTGGTAACCTATAGAGGAGAAAAAATACCTACAGAGTTTATTGGATTTGATGGGTCTTTAGATATAGCATTATTAAAAATCTTGGGAAATTACGACGCTTTAGAACTTGCAGATTCAGATGAAGTAAAACAAGGAGAAAGGGTGATAGCTATAGGCGGACCTTTTGGATTGGGTTTTTCTGTAACAGATGGAATTGTTTCTGCAGTTCACAGAGAAGGATTAAGAGGACGTGATATATATATTCAAACAAATACAGAACTCAATCCAGGAAATTCAGGAGGGCCTCTAATTAATAAAGAAGGGAAAGTTATTGGAATGAATAATTTCAAAATTAGCGGAGCAGAAGGAATTGGTTTTGCTTTAGAATCAAATTATATTAAAGATGTTGTAAATCAAATCGCACAACAAGAATTAAATATGACTTTAATAAGTTAATTTTAAATACATATTTCTACTTAAACATTTATGACCAAAAAATCAAAAGAGGGATTGAACATAAAAAAAGAGGAAAACTTTAGTGAATGGTTTAGTCAAGTTCTTGAAAAAGCAGAATTAATTGATCTTAGATTAAACATGAAGGGTTTTATGGTATTTAGACCATTGGCTGCAATGACAATAGAAAACATGTTTAAGCTATATGAAGAAGAATTACAGAAAAAATCACATAAGCCTACTTTTATGCCTTTGGTAATTCCAGAAGAAAATTTAAAAAAAGAGTCTTCACATGTCAAAGGTTTTACTCCTGAAGTTTTTTGGTTAAAAGAAATTGGAAAAGAAAAGTTAGCATTAAGACCCACTAGTGAAACATTATACACCCCAATGTTTAAATTATGGATTAGAAGCCATAGAGATTTGCCAATGAAACTTTATCAAAGAGGCTCTGTATTTCGCTTTGATACTAAAGCTACAAGACCATTAATTCGTACAAGAGAAATTATCTGGATAGAAGCACATGATGCTTTTGCAACAAAAAAAGAGGCAGAAGCTCAAGTTCAGGAAGATATTGATACTACAGAAAAAATAATGCATCAAAAATTTGGAATTCCTTTTTTAGCTATTAAAAGACCTCAATGGGACAAATTTCCAGGAGCAGAATATACTGTGGGTTCAGATGTTTTTATGCCAGATGGAAAATTAATACAACAACCTTCCACTCATTTAATGGGGCAAAAATTTTCAAAAGCATTTGATGCAAAATTCAAAAATATAAAAGGAAAAGAAGAATATCTCTGGACTACTGCCTATGGTCCTGCAATGTCAAGAATTTTAGCTTCTATAATATCAACACATGGGGATAATCAAGGATTAATCTTTCCTTTTTGCATAGCACCAATACAAGTGATAATCATCCCTATATTTAATATAAAAAATAAAAATAAGATAATTAAACAAGCAACAAAATTAAAAGAAAAGTTAAATTCAATTGAAATAAGAACTGAAATAGATGCCAGTGAAAAAAGACCAGGAGAAAAATATAATCATTGGGAATTAAGAGGGGTTCCATTTAGAATAGAAATAGGGGAAAAAGAATTCAAAACTAAAAAAGTAACTTTGGTTTCAAGAGACACAAACAAAAAAGAAAACCTTTCTATTAAGAATTTTTCAAAAATAAAAGAACTTGGAAAAGAATTTGACATAAGATTAAAAGAAAAAGCAGAAGGATTTATGAAAGGGAAAGTAGTTAATTGCAAAACAAAAGAAGATATTAAAAAAGCTATTAAAAATAAAAAAATTGCGAGAGTGAATTTTTGTTCAATTGATAAACAAGGTGAAAAATGTGCAGAAATTATTGAAAAAGAAATTAACGCAGAAGTTAGAGGGGTCTTAGCAAACAAAAAAGAAAAACCAACAGGAAAATGCATAATCTGTAATAAACCTGCAAAAGAAGTTGTGTATGTTGGGAAAAGTTATTAACAGGAACAAAATTAAATAATCAATAACCGCTTTTAATGACTGAGATAAGAAGTTATTAGTCAGGAAAATAATTAATCTTATGATATTCTAAAGTAGAACAATACTTTATTTTTTTAATTGATTTAAATTTGGTTTTTAATTCATCAATAAAATCCAACAAATCTTTTTTAGTTTTCACTTAACTCAACAAAATTAATTTTGTGTCTTTAGGCAGTCCTTTTAAAAACCTACAAATATTGTGTGTCTACACAAAAAGATTTATAAAGAATGTAGACGTACAATTTCTATGGTATATACTGAAATCAAAGAACGAAATAGAAAAAAATATTTTTACAGAGTCGTCTCTATAAGAAATGGAAAAAAAGTTTCTAAAAAAAGAAAATACCTTGGATTAAATCTCAATAAAAAAGAACTTTCTGAAAAAGAAAAACAAGCAGATACACAATTAATTCCAAAGAAAAAAATAGACAAAAAACTTTTTAATAAAATCCGAACAATTTTAAAGAAAAACAAAATTAAAAAAGCAGGAATTTTTGGAAGTTATGCCAGAGGAGAACAAAGAAAAAACTCAGATATAGATATTCTAATCCAACCAAATAAAAATTCTTCTGGTTTTGCTTTTTTTGGATTGCAGGATGACTTGTCAAAAGAATTAAATAAAAAAGTTGATTTAATAACCTACAATGGATTAAGCCCTTATTTGAAAGAAAGAATCTTAAATCAAGAGGTAAAAATAATATGATTGAGAGAGATGACTTAGTTTTCATAGAACATATTTTAGAAAGTGTTGAGGCAATAAAAAAATTTTCTGAAAATCTTGATGAAGAAGAATTGCATTCAAATAGATTAAAGCAAAGTGCAATTGTGAGAGAAATAGAAATTATTGGAGAAGCCTCAAAAAACATTTCAAAAGAATTTAAAGAAAAATACAATGAAATTTGTTGGAAAGATATTGTTGGCACAAGAGATATGATGATTCATCAGTATTTTGGAGTAAATTTAAAAATTGTCTGGGACATAATTACAAAAGACATTCCTATATTAAAAAACCAAATTCTAAAGATTAAAAAAGATTTAGAAAAATAATTTCCCTCAAACATATTAAATACTAACTAGTAAGACAGATTCTCTTTTTCTATATTATATTATTCACTTCTTATGCAAGAATTTAGCTCATCTTCCATCTTCAAAGTAACTTCTAGTAAAAAGCTCAACTCTTCTTCCACAATTTTTTGTTCCATGTTTTTTTGGGTTTCCATTTTATAAACCCCAAATTAAAACAAAAAGTTTCTTAGGCCTGAATTTTTATTAGAAAGCGTGTCCAATTCAACTCAGGCGTAAGAAAGATCCCTGAATTAAATTGAGATATCTTTAATTAGAGTGTAGACTAAAAAATTCATGCACGTATTTCTTGCCCAACACTCTTGTCTCATGAAATATATAAGAAATAGTTATTTTTATAGTTTTCTATTCTACTAACTTCCTAAATTCTTCCTCAAATTTATCAACATCTTCTAACTTCATCTGAGCACCAACAGCATCTTTATGTCCTCCTCCTGTAGCACCTTCAAATTTCTCAATTATTTTTACAACTTTGTCCCTAATATTTTTTCCCCTAATAGAAAAACTAGCCATTACTTCTTTAAGTCTTACAACAGAAATTACTTTCTCTGGGAACAAATACATTAATCTATTAGCAACCTCTGTATTCATACCTGTATCTCCACCATACTTAAAAAAGAAAAGTTTGCCAGAATCTTTTATTTCTTCTTTTGCCTTTGTAATTAATTTATTATATCTCTCATATAATTCGTTATATTTTATGTGTATTGAATGTGTTTTTGTATTTTCTTCTAAAACATCATATGGTCCTTTAGCTTTCATTAAAAACTTTAACATATTAATTACATTTGTTGTTCTATCCATTAAACCAAAACCAAGCATAGTTGCAATTTCCCCAATTTGAGAATTATAATATATTTCAAAAGCATCTTCTGAATCAATAGCCAAATCTTTGAATTCTTTTCTAAATTCAGAATAAAATTCAGGAACAAATTTATCAGAAATACAACCTATAACTCCTAACCACATATCTTCTTTTTTATTTGCTATTTGATAACAAAGAGCAGTCACAGGCTCATTAGATTTTTTCTTATTAAATATTGGATTATAATAATTTACAAAATTAGGAATTTTCTCTTTATCAATTTCATGGTGGTCAATCCAAACAATAGGTAAATTAATTTTTTCAACCTCATCAAAAAATTCTTTAGAAACTTCTGGTTGATCTAAAATAAAAATATAATCTGGTTCTAATTCCCTAACTTTTCTAAAATAATCTTTAGTTAATTCAGGTGTTGTTTTAACTGGAAAGCCTTTTCCTCTTCCAATATATCTTTGCAATAAAAGAAAAGAACAAAGTCCATCATTATCATTATCAAAAAAAAACAAAGGATTTTGCGCTTTATCAAGATGCTCTTTAATCTCGTTTACTTGTTTTTTAGTTAACATTTAAATCCTCTTCCCCACACTTATTCTCTCTCTTAAATTATAAATTTCTTCTTTAAAAAATGTTACCAAACCTTCATTTCCTAAAACTTCTAAAAGCTCTTCATCACTAGCAAGTAAAATTTTATCTAATTTCTTAAACATTTTTATCAAACCAATAGTATGTCTTTCTAAAAGATTTGTCTTTCCTAATATTCTCAACCCCTTAGGCGAAATAGGTTTATCATGAAGTTCTTCAAAAAGCATTCTAGAAATATTCATAGGTTCAAGTAAAAAATCAAAATCCATTCTATTTAGTAATTTAGAAGCAAAAGAAGAATTCGACGTAAAATAATCCTTCAAAATCATTTTCTCCTCTTTATCTATATTCTTCATTGATTCTTTTAAACCCATATTAATAACCATTCCTTCTTTTCCTAATTCTGCCAAATACTTTTTAATAATAGCAGAAATCCTCTTCATAATTTCTAACCTTTGCAAAACAGCAGAAACATCATTAATTGTTACTAATCTTTTTAATTCCAAAAGATTTAATTCATCCAACAAATCATTAAACATTTCTTTTTGCTTCTCAAGAATTTGCAATGTTTCTGTTGCTCTTCTAAGAATCTCTGGACTCGCAGCCAATTCATAAGAAGAATCTTTATAATACAATGTTATTTTATTTCTCCGTTCAGAAACTGCAACAACCATTGTTTGTGCTTGCTTTGCTGTTCTATCTGCAGCTTTATGCCTAATCCCTGTTTCTTTTGTAGTAATCCCTGACTTTGGTGAAAGAAGAGTATTTGCAGAAAGTATTTTCTTCAAATCTTTAGATAATATAATTGCTCCATCCATTTTAGAAAGCTCAACTAATTTTTGAGGACTAAATTTCGCATTAACCCTAAATCCCTTTTCAACAATATTTTCTAATTCTCCATTATCAATAACAATTAAAGCACCCATCCTAGCTCTAAGCAAATCATTAAGTGCAGTCCTAATAGAAGTTCCTGGAGCAAACATTCTAAGAATATCTACAAAACCTTTTTCTTTCTTAGCTTTATCTTTTTTTGGGGAAGTTTTAACAACTGCTTTTTTCTCTAAATTTTCTTCTTTCATGAAAAAAAGAAATATCCCAAATATATAAATTTATAGTCAAAAACATTCAACAAGCTTTGTATCTAATTTTTTATAACCAAAAAAATCCGTAGTATAATTATAAGCGCCTGCATTTAGAAAAACAATTTGGTCTCCTATCTTAGGAGATTTAAGTTTTACTTTATATCTAAAGATATCATCTCGTGTTGGAGAATTTCCTTTTATTAAATAATTTTCCCCTTCCTCTTCATCTTCTAATTCTCCTTCTACAATCATTTTTGTCCCAGTAAGAACAGTATCCAAAGCACAATTGTATATTGTCGTATTAAGAATCAAATTCTTTTCTTGAATCTGAATTATTTCTGCTCTTAGTTTAATACAAGGCGCTGCCAAAAATCTTCCTGGTTCAATATATGTTTCAATATCATATTCTTTCAAAAAATCTTTTGCATTTTTTAATTTCTCAAAAATATAAGGAATAACTTTAGAAGTATAACTTTTGTATCTTACAGGCAACCCTCCTCCAAAATTTAAAAAATTAATCCTTTCTAAACTTTCACCACTAAAAGAATCTTTAAGTTCTTTTTCAATTTCCCATTCGCTTGTATTTTGCGATTTTCTATGGATATGTACTCCAAGCTTATTAATACAAAAATTATTTTTAATTTCCTTAATCAACTCATTAATTTTCATAGAATCCATTCCATAAACAAAATATTTTCCAGAACCAACCCTATGCTCTTGAAATTTCATTCTCAAGGACAAATTAATCTTCTCCTTCTTCTCTTCTACAATCTCCATCAATCTTCTTAAATCGTTTTTATTATCTACAACAAAATTAATTATTCCTTTATCTAAAATATTTTTTAATTCCTCTTTAGATTCTGCTTGAACAAAAAACCAAATTCTTAATTTATCTTTAATAAAATCAAGCTCCTCTTTTGCATGAATTGAAAAATCAACATTTGTAATTTCTTGTAAAACATTTCCTACCTCTTTATTTGTTTTATAACTATAAGAAATTTTTAATCCCAAATCTTCAAGAATTTTAACCTGTTCTTTTAATTTTTCTTTAGAAAGAATAAATTTAGCCTCCATCTTCTAATAATCCTTCCCTTTTCATTTTATCCAAGACAGCACACATCATCAAAGGAAAAGTTATGGTTACATCCCCATTAACTGTAGCTGCTTCAGCATCATCTTTTAATTTCCCCCATGATTTAGCTTCTTGTGTTGTAGCTCCACTCAAAGAACCAGAGCTAGCATGAGAAGTAGTCATATAAACAGCATAATCAAAACCTCCAGACAACAAAGCTGCGAAAATCGCATAATGTTTTGAAGTACTTCCTCCAAGGGAAATAAGTCCTTTTTTTTCATCAAAAGACAAATCAGTTACAACTCTCCCCATATCTTTTATAGAATCCACTATAAAATCTGAATGCTTTTGCTGAAACATAAACAACTGAAATCCAAAAGAAGAATCAGCAATCCCAGGACAATAAATAGGAATATCATTTTTTGCTGCTTGATAAAGAATTGAATTCTCATCCTCCAACATCAAACCAATTTCTTTTAATAACTCTGAAGTTGAAATTCTTTTCTTTTTTTCATAAACTTTTTCTAAGTAATTCACCACTAAATCTTCAAATTTCATATAACTTTCATTTCTAATAACTAAATTCCCCACCCTGTTTTCTCCTTTTTCATGTAACTGAGTATCATCTGCATTAAAATTAGAAATGCTAAAATCTTCCCCCAAAGATTTCATAATATCTTCTTCAATACTTCCAGAAGTTGTAACTAAAATATTTGGAATTTTTAATTTGCATAATTGCGCAAAAAAACCTCTCAAACCAGAAGTAACCATATTTGAAGTAAAAGTTAAAAAAACTTTTGAACAAGAACGCTTCATTTTTAAAACAACATTCATAGCTTCGTTTAATTCAATTGCCTGATATCCTAAAGAGCCAAAACTATCAATACATTCTTCAACGCTTATTTCAGGTTTCCAAAAAAAATCTTTAACTTTTTTCATAGAGATTATATAAATTTAGTACAAACTAGAATTACAAAATTGGTATTGCAAGACAATCTTGAATATCAAAAACCATAAAAGAACATATAACTCTCTATTTTTAAAGATTTCTCTAAACTTAAAATTAAAAGAGTTTTCTAAGAGGATAAAAAATCTATATATTTTATAATATAAATACTTTTAAAGAAAAAACCACGTTTAAGTATACAATGAATAAATGGCTTGGACTTTTTGCTGGATTAATCTTAGTAGTTGTAACAATATATTTTATTGGAATGAATATTTGGGGATTTAGATATGCTGCAATAACTGTGTTTAAAGGTATGTTAATCTGGATTGTGTTTTTTATAGGATTATTATTAATAATCTTAGGAATAAGTGACTTAAAAGATTAATTTCATAAAAGAGATATAAGTATTCCTTCTATAATTCCTGCAATAATTAAAAGAGGTATTACAATAAACAAAAAAACTCTTAGAGAATTCAAAAGAAAACTTCTAAATGATTCTTGCTTCTTCTTTTGAAAAATAAAACTTCCTAATTTTAAACCAAGTCCTAAAGAAATAAAAATAGCAGGCAATTCAAAAATTCCATGAGGTAGAATTCTCCATAAACTAAAAATTCCTGATTCTGCAACAGCTAATGAAGAAACAAATCCTAAAATATATCCATTAGCTATAAGGGCTAAAACAGGAAATACCCCTAATGCAGCTCCAAAAACCATCCCAAAAAAACTACTTTTAAAATTATTGAGAAAAATAAAACCTATAAGTTCACCAGCAGACATGCTCTGAGTTTTCTCTAATAATTCTTGGATAAATTCAGAAATATAATTTAAAAGGGCTTCAGAAGGATGAACAAAAAATGCAAGAATAAAAAAAGCAATAAAAATTCCTATGGCTACATAAATAAAATTTTTAGATTCTTTAATATATCTCCAACTTTCTACATATTCTTTTTTTAAATTAAAACCTCTTTTTTTATTTTTCATCTCTAAATTTATGCCAGTTCATATGTCCTTCAAGCTTTAAACTTAACTTCCAAGTTAAACCAAGATTAAAAATCAAAAGAGCAATAATTATTGTCTCTATCTGCCAACTACCACCAAGAATTGCCCTTAATAATTGATAAGCTATAAATATACCCAACAAAATTAATAATAAATCAACCCATCTAAATTTCATTTATTCTCCAAAAAATTGCACTTTAATTAAATAAATTGTTAATAAAACAATCAAAATTAAAATAATAATAGATAACCAATCAACTTTTTTCATAATTAAAATTATCAAGAGATATATATAAAATTAACTAAAATGTTTTTGAATCTCTCTAATCTTATTAGGGTATTTGGTCCTTAAATATAATCCATATGCTAATCCCATGATTAATCCACCAAGATGAGCAGTATTTCCTATTCCCAAACTTGTAGTTGCTGAAATTATCCACAATACAATTAATAATCCTGGAGCAGCATATTTCATCTTTATTGGAATTGGAATAAACATTACATATACAGGAAGATTTGGGGTTAACAATACTAAAATACCAACTAACCCAAATAAAGCTCCTGAAGCTCCAACAGCATAAGCATTAAAATCAGCAGGAAAAACTAAAGAAAACAAAACAAAAAATAAACCTGCAAATAATCCAGAAATTAAATAAAACCCAAGATATCTTTTTTGCCCTAAAATTTTTTCAACTAATGAACCTATAAAAAACAAAGAAAGCATATTTACAAAAAGATGAAAAACCCCCCCATGCATAAACATACTTGTTAGAAATGTCCAAATATATTGACCTGCAAAAATATTTGCAGGCTGTAATGCAATAAAATCAATAGACAAAAGTTTAGTAGACATCAAAATTAAAAAAAGAATGAATAAAACAACATTAACCAAAATTATCCCTGTGTTTACACTTAAACTTCCAAAAATACTTTTCTTTTTTCTCTGAGGAATTCTATAAACTCTAACCATTTACTTTTTTCTCTTTTTAGATTTAGTCTTTTTGACAAGTTTTTTCTTCTTTACAGTTTTTTTCTTCCCAGGCTTTTTTTTAATTGGTTTCTTCTTTCGTTTGTGTTTCTTCCCAGGCTTTTTTTTAATTGGTTTCTTCTTTTTGACAAGTTTTTTCTTCACAACCTTCTTCTTAACCCGTGCCTTTTTCTTAACAATCTCTTTCTTAGTTTCCTTCTCTAATCTCTTTTTTGTAGCTCTTCTTTTTGCTACAGCAGCTGCTTTTTTCTTTGCTTTTTCAGCAGCTTCTTTTTTAATTTCCTTTGCACGCTGTTTATCAAGCTTCTCTTGCTCTTTATCAATTTCTTCCTGAATAAGCTTTGACTTTCCTCCTAATTTATCTGCTTCTTTTTTAAGTTCCTTTAATATTTTTGTATTGTCTTTAAAGGTGTATACTTTTCCACATTCATTACAAATAAACTCGTGTAACAAAGCATTCTCTGCATTAACTTCTATATTACATTGCTCGCAAACATAAAATTCTTTAGTTTCCCTGCTTTTTACTAGGTGTTTTAACTGTTCCATTCTTTTATTAATTATGTTAGCTAAAAACTCTAAAGACTTTAAAATTTCAATTCTCCAAAAATACGTATACCATCCTTTTCTTTTATCTTTCTTTCTTATTGAAGAAATCAATCCATGATCAGATATTTTGTATAAAATATTCCTAGTTTGGTTAATTGTAATTCCTAATTTTTTTGCTATGAGAAATTCATTTATATATTTGTCCCTATCTAACATATCAATTATATCTTCTGCTTGTTTGCCGACGACAATGGCCACTACCTCTTTAAGAAATGTTTTAAGCATCTTTTTATTAAAAATAATCTACATAAATACCTTTCGGTTTGTCCTATAAAAAGATAAAAGTTTTTAAACCTGTATTGTATTTTATATATATCCAAAACTCTATATTAAATAATCTATTAAGTAGAGTTCAAATATAAAATGGGGTTGTTTAAAAAAGAAAAAAGAAGTGAAAAAAAAGAGGAGTTTCCTCAATTACCTGAACTTCCTAAACTTCCAGAATTAGCAAAAATAGAGGAAAAAGGGCTTTATTCTCAATCAGTCAATCAATTACCACAATTTCCAAATAATTCTCTTGGAGAGAAATTTTCTCAGAACACTATTAAAGAAGCTGTAGCTGGGGAGAAAGAAGGTGATGAGGATTTTGATGCAAATGATTTTGCAGAACAAATGCAAATGATGCCCAAACCTCAAAAAAAGCAATTTGCGCAAGAAATTTCTCCTGGATTTCAAGAAGCATCTAAAAAAATTAAGAGAGCAGAACCTGTTTTTATAAGATTAGATAAGTTTGAAGAAAGTTTGAATTTATTTCAAAAAGCAAAAAAACAAATATCAGAAATAGAAACTATGCTTAACAACATTAGAAGATTAAAAGAACAAGAAGAAAAAGAATTAGAATTCTGGGAAAAAGAGATGCAATCAATAAAAACACAAATTGAAAAAGTTGATAGAGATATTTTTTCTAAAATAGAATAATGACTGAAGTAATCCATGTAAAACTAGAATACAATGAAGCACTCCAATCTAAAAAAGATATTTTGAATTCTGAGCTTGGATTATTACAAATTGCTAAAGCAATAAAAAAATATCAAATCTTAAGATCAGATGAACTTAAAGTAAAATTAAGACTTCATAGAAAATTAAAAGAATTAAAAACAAATATAGGAAAACTACAACAAGTTCTACCTAAAATAAAAATTCCTGATATACTTTCAGAAGCAAGAGAATCTCCTGAAGAACATATAATAAAATCAAAAGTAGAAAAAAGAGCCCATGATAGTTCATTAGAATCTCAACTTCAAGAGATTCAAGCTAGATTAAAAGAAATTGAATAACATCAAACAATTTTTAAAACTCTGTTTCTTAAAAAGAATATGATAGGTAGAAAACAATTAATAAAAAAATATATAGAATTCTTTGAATCAAAAAATCATAAATTGATTCCCAACGCCTCACTTATTCCTGAAAATGACCCAACAGCCTTATTTATTTCAGCAGGTATGCATCCTTTAGTTCCTTTTTTACTTGGACAACCTCATCCTTCTGGAAAACGCCTTTGTAGTGTTCAAAAATGTGTAAGAACAACAGATATTGAAGAAGTAGGGGATAATTGCCACCATACTTTTATTGAAATGTTGGGAAATTGGAGTTTAGGAGATTATTGGAAAGAAGATGCAATTAAGTATAGTTTTGAATTTTTAACAAAAATTCTAAAGATTCCAAAAGAAGAAATAGCTGTAACTTGTTTTAAAGGGGAAGGGAATGTACCAAAAGATAATGAATCTGCAAAAATTTGGAAATCTTTAGGAACCCAGAAAATAAAGTTTCTTGGAAAAAAAGATAATTGGTGGGGGCCAGCAGGAAAAACAGGACCATGTGGGCCAGATACAGAAATGTTTGTAAAAAACATTGAAATTTGGAATGATGTTTTTATGGAATACAATAAAACACCAAAAGGAGATTATGAACCTCTCAAGCAAAAAAATGTAGATACTGGAATGGGTGTTGATAGAACAGTTGCTATTTTAAATGGCTTTGAAGACGATTATTTAACAGAAATTTGGACTCCAATTATAAAAAAAATAGAAGAATTATCTAAAAAGAAATATAGAGAAGACAAAGAAACTACAAAAGCTATAAGAATCATTGCTGACCATATACGCGCATCTGTTTTTATAATTGCCAACGGCGTTATTCCAAGTAACACAGAACAAGGATATGTTTTAAGAAGATTGATTAGAAGAGCTGTTAGATATGGAAAAAAATTAAATATGAAAAATTTTACAACTCAAATTGCAGAACCTGTTTTTGAAATCTTTGATGATTATAAAGAATTAAAACAAAACAAAAAAAAGATTTTAGAAGAATTAAAAAAAGAAGAAAACAAATTTTTAATAACTTTGGAAAAAGGTTTAAACAGATTCAAAAAATTTACTTCAAACAAAAAACAATTATCTGGAAAAGAAGCCTTTTTACTCTACCAAAGTTTTGGATTTCCAATTGAAATGATTGAAGAAGAGTGTAAAAAACAAAAGATTAAATTTTCAATAAAAGATTTTGAAAAAGCCAATAAAGAACATCAAGAACTTTCAAGAACTGCAACAGCTGGAAAATTTAAATCAGGATTAGCAGATCATTCAGAATTAACTACTAAACTGCATACAACTGCCCATCTACTTTTATCTGCTTTAAGAAAAGTTTTGAAAGATGACAACATAATTCAAAAAGGCAGCAACATAACTGCTGAAAGATTAAGATTAGATTTTTCTTTTCAAAGAAAATTAGAAAAAAATGAAATAGAAAAAATTGAAGATTTAGTTAACAAACAAATACAAAAAAATCAAGAAGTTATAAAACAAGAAATGTCTCCTCAAGAAGCTAAAAAAAGTGGAGCTCTAGGGATTTTTGATGAAAAATATGGTGATAAAGTTTCTGTTTATTCAATTAAAGATTTTTCAAAAGAAATTTGTGCAGGACCGCATGTAAAAAATACAAAAGAACTTGGAAAATTTAAAATCATAAAAGAAGAATCAGTTGGAGCAGGAGCTAGAAGAATCAAAGCTGTCTTAGAATAAAAAAATAAAAATAAAAATAAAAGATTGATTTAAAAAAACAATTCTATAACCACCCAAACCATTAAAGCTAACCAAATAAGTGTGTATAACCAATTATCTTTCCAAAGAGTCCCGCTTTTGATTTGTTTTTCATAAATAGGGATTATTCTCTTAATTGGGTCTGCCAACCCTATAGCTAATAAAAGAGCCACAAAAGCTGCTACTGCAAAAATCTGGACAACTGTAAAAACTTGTACAAGATAATAAAATACCACTGCTGCTAAAGCCAAACACACTAACTTAAACACAATTTTATTTTTCCAAATCCCTTTAGCAAAATTCGCCCAAGATTTAGGACTTATTAAAAGAAATACCATTTTTATCACTACAAGAACTAACAAAACCAATGCTATAATTTCTATTGATGTAAATGCCATTATATCACCTCCTTTCACTAAAATATATAAATTAAATTATTATTTAAGAGTTTCTATTTTAACCCATATTTTTTTATAATTTGCTTAAGTTTGAAATGCCTTAATAAATTAGTCTTCCCTGTTTCTTCTATCCCCTTTCTTATCTTTTTCAATCTATTTGCATCTTTGTATTCATACATATACTCTAAAGAATTTCCTTTAGAAATATTCATTATTTCAGGATACGATGTTAACTTAACACCCCCTAAATATACATTTTCATAATCTGTAATTATTGAAGGACTTGTTGTTTCAACAAAACAATAACTAGTATTTAATAGCCCGTATTCTTCAGGACATTTTATTCCTACTGAATCATGGTTTTCTGACTTATAATAAAAAAACACTGTTTCATATCCTATTTCTCTAAGAAGAAAAACCATTAACTCTGATTTAGATGCACATATTCCTTTTTGATCATATAAAACCTCATAAGGATATCTTGAATAATTAACACTATTGTTTTCCAATGTAATTAATTTGTCTGAACCCCCAAAAGCTATATTTTGAACCAAACTTATTGCTATTCTTGCTTGATCTTCTTTACTATCTGCAAGATTTTGTATTTTAACGACCAAAGGCACTAATAAAACTTTTTGATTTTCTTCATTAATATTTCTAAGTTTAAAATCTATTCTCGAAGGTTCTTGTTCATTTGAATATATAATAAAATCAGAAAGATTAAATAAATAATCTGTCAAACCTTTATATACTGTAAAAGAAATATTATTCTTTTTCCCTTTTAAAATATATTCCAAACTTATTTCTTTTGGATTTGTTTGATAGGAAGAAATACAAAAATCTTCTTCAATGTCTGTGAGATTTGGGCACCCACAAATAGAAGCTTTTTCAGTTAAAATTTGCTCAGAACAAAAATAAGGCTGATTAACTGAACAATTTCCTTCAATAGTTCCATCACCACAAACTTTTTGTTTTTGAAATAAACCAGCACTAATAAAAGTAATTAAAAATAAAACTAAAATAAAAAATAGTAAGAACTTTTTCATTTTGTTTTAAGCACCTCTTTTAATAATTCTGGGAATTCTCTTTGTATTTTACCATCATGCCCTTTTCCAAAATGACGTTTGTTTTCAAAAGAAAGAAACTTAGCTCCAAGTCCTTTTGTATTTTCAACTCCTGCTTGATAAGGTACAATGTGGTCATCTTTAGAATGAATAACGACAAAATTATTACAATGGGATTTGATTTTTTCAAAATCATATCCTTCTTTTGTAAAAAAATCTTTATTATTTTCAGTTTTATTCACTTTTTCAGAATCTCCTGAATTTGTAGAAACTAAAATAACTTTTTTTGTCTTTTTTTCCTTAGGTAATCTCTCCAACCAACGTAAAATTGCAACCCCCCCTCTTGAATGGCCTATTAAAACAGTATTTTCATCAGGATTAATTTTGTTAAGTTCTTTTAACCATTCATCAAGAACAGGATCTTTAGATTTTGGAAGTTCTGGAGCAAAAATTTCAATTTCTCTTTTCCTAATTTCATTAATGAGCCAAGGATACCATTTTTCTTCAGGACTTGTATCTTTTCCGTGCATTAAAACAACTTTCATTCTAAATAAATTGCAGGCCTTCCTGGTTTTGTTTTCTTGGCCATATTTGAAGGATCGTATTTATTTTTATCATTAACAACAAATATACTAATTTTCTTTTCAAATTTCTTCTTAATCAATTCTTCGTCATATAATTCTTTCTCATTTGGCAAGATATAAACATAGATTTTATTTTTATCTTTAACTAACTTTAATATTTGATTTACATCTGAGATTAATTTACTAATTGCTAAATCTTGTTTTTCAAATAATTTATTAATTTTCTTCTTATCTACTTTAGGCCATTTTTCTAAACTCAAGAAATTTTTGTTTCCTAATTTTTCCCAAAGTTCTTCTGTAATATGTGGGCAAAAAGGATTTAATATTCTTAATGAATTTTCTAAAATTTCTTTAGAAGTGTTTTCAGGAAGAAGGTCAAATAATTCTCTTAACTTAATTACTGCCAGATTATATTTAAAATCTTCAATATATTCTGTGACTTCTAAAATTGTTTTATTAATCTTACTTTCTGTTCTTGCATCTGATTTTCCAATTTCCACATCATTAAAATAATTCATTATTTTTTTAATAAATCTCAAACTTCCTTGGATGCCTTTTTCACTCCAATCAAAATCTTTATCAGGAGAAGCTACAGAAACTAAAAAGAGCCTTGCAGTATCAATACCATATTTTTCAGACACTTCTTCAGGCAATATAACATTTCCTTTTGATTTTGACATTTTTTCTCCATCAAAACCATGCAACATTCCTTGATTAAATAATTTTAAAGCAGGTTCATTTATTTTTAACAACCCTAAATCTCTTAAAAACTTTGTATAAAATCTAAAATAAATTAAATGTCCTGTGGCATGCTCTCTTCCCCCAATATATTGATCAATAGGACACCAATAATTTGCTTTTTTTGTATCAAATATTTTCTTATTGTTCCTAGGATCACAATATCTTAAAAAATACCAAGAAGAATTCACAAAAGTATCCATTGTATCTGTTTCTCTTTTTGCTTCTCCTTTACATTTTGGGCATTGAACATTTACAAATTTATCATAATCTATCAAAGGATTTTTCTTACTTGTAAATTTAATAGTATCTGGAAGTTCAACAGGTAAATTTTTTTCAGAAACAGGCACAATCCCACATTTATTACAATATATAATTGGAATAGGAGTTCCCCAAAATCTCTGTCTAGAAATCAACCAATCTCTTAATCTATATTGGATAACTTTTTTTCCTAATTTTCTCTTTTTCAAATCCTGAGTCAGTTCATCTTTTACCTTTCCACTATTTTTTCCATTAAATTTCCCAGAATTAACTAAAACACCTTCGCCAATATATGCTCTGTCTTTTATATTCCCTCCCTTAGTTTGGTTATTAGACGAGCTAACTAGAGGCTTTGCCTCTTGCCTAATTACTTCCCTTATATCAATTTTATATTTTTTTGCAAATTCAAAATCTCTTTGATCATGAGCAGGAACAGCCATAACCATCCCACTTCCATAATCAGCAACTACAAAATTTCCAACCCAAACAGGAACTTCTTCTCCATTCACAGGATTTCTTGCATAACTTCCTGTAAACACCCCTTCTTTTTCTAGTTCAACTATATCTTTTTCACTTGTTGATTTCAATTTCTTTAAAAATTTCTCAACTTCTCTTTTTTGCTTTTCTGTTACCAAATCCATTAATTCAAGATGTTGTGCAGATATCACCATAAATGTAACTCCAAAAGTTGTATCTGGCCTAGTTGTAAAAATAGGCCATTTTTTATTATTAATCTCAAATAAAATTTCAGCGCCATGGCTTTTTCCAATCCAATTTTTCTGCATTGCTTTAATATCTTCTGGCCAACCTTTTAATTTATCAATTGAATCATAAAGTTCTTCTGCATAATCTGTTATCTTAAAAAACCATTGTTCTAATTGTTTAATCTCTACATTTGTATCTCTGTGATATTCGCATTTTCCATCATGCACCTGTTCATTAGCAAGCACAGTATTGCATTTAGGGCACCAGTTAACAGGTGCTTTTTTTCTATATGCTAATCCTTTTTCATACATTTTAAGAAACATCCATTGATCCCATTTATAAAATTCAGGTTTATGACATACAATTAACCTATCCCAATCATAACTCAATCCAAGATTCTTTTGTTGTTTAATATAATTTTTAACTGCTTCTTCTGTAAATTTTTTAGGATGTGATTTATTTTTTATTGCTGCATTTTCAGCAGGAAGTCCAAAACTATCATACCCCATAGGATAGAGTACATTAAAATTATTCATACGTTTAAAACGGGCAAATATATCTCCAATTACATAATTAAAAGCATGCCCCATATGCAAACCAGAAGCAGAAGGATAAGGATACATCTCAAGAACATAAAACTTTTTTTTCTTTTTATCTTCTTTAACCTGAAAAATCTTTTTTTCTTCCCATTTTTTTTGCCATTTAGATTCAATCCTTTTAAAATTAATTTTCATGAACAAATAACAACTCAGCAACTTTTAAATATTGTCTTCTGTTAGTAAAAATATGAAAAAAATACAAGCACACATAATAGGGCAAATTGTCTCAAGCAATTCTTCTGAAGCAAAATTTCTTTATAAAAAAAGTAATTTTGGAGAGATTGTTGGAGAAAAGATTCATTATTCACTATCTGAAGCTTTATTCTTAGTTGAAAAATCAAGAATGGATATCTACTCCAAATCTAAAAAAATATCTACAAGAGAATTATTAAACAAATTTAGAAGAATTGACAAGAGAATTCAGATTAAATATCCTGTTTTCAAAAACCTAAGAGAAAAAGGATATATCTTAAAAACAGCTTTAAAATTCGGGGCAGATTTTAGAGTATATGAAAAAAGTTCAAAACCAGGTAAAAAACATGCAAAATGGATTGTATTTGTAGATCATGAATCTAATAAATTAACTTGGCACGAATTCTCAGCAAAAAATAGGGTCGCACATTCTACAAAAAAGAATTTACTTCTAGCAATTGTAGACGAAGAAAGCAGCATAACATATTATGAAGTTAGATGGTTGAAGCCATAATAATCTTTATAATCTAATTACTCTTCTCTTACTTATGCCAACCAAAGATACATCGCAAATAAAAGAAAAAATATTATTTACATTAAAAAGAAGAGGACCTTGCTTACCAGTACACATTGCAGGTGAAATAGAAACAAGCATCTTATTTGCTTCTGCCTTTCTCTCTGAATTAGTTTCTGAAAAAAAAATAAGAATGAGTTATATGAAGGTTGGAAGTTCACTAATTTATTTTATCGCAGGACAAGAATATTTGTTAGAAAGATTTTCCAAATATCTTAAAAATAAAGAAAGAGATGCTTTTGAACTCTTAAAAAATAATAAATTTTTAGTTGATTCTAAACAAGACCCTGCAATTAGGGTTGCATTAAGAACTATAAGAGATTTTGCAATACCTTTTAAAGAAAGTGAAGAAATTATATGGAGATATTATATAATTCCAAAGTCAGAATTTAAGAGACAAGTAATACAAAGAGAAAAACCTAAGATGATTATTAAAAAACTCCCTCATGAAAATAACGAGTTGGAAGGTGAAAAACAAAAAGAGTCAGATATTTTTGAAAAAGAGGAGAAAGAATCTATTAAAAAACCTGTAAAAAAAGCACCCACAAAAAAAACAACTAAAAAAACTTCTGCTTCTCAAAAGAAAAATGAAAAATTCTTCAATAAAATAAAAGAATTTCTAGCTAAAAAATCAATAAGTATCTCTGACATTGAGGGATTCAGTAAAACAGACTTAACATTAAAAATTATTGATAAAGGAGTTGAAAAATTATTAATTGCATATAACAAAAAAAGATTAACAGAAGATGACTTATTAAAAGCTCATAAAAAAGCTTCTGAATATAATCTCCAATATATTATTTTAAGTTTAGGATATCCTTCAAAAAAATTAGAGAGTTTTATAAAAGCTGTAAGAAATTTATCAAGAATAGATAAATTAGACTAATAAAAACCTTTAAAAAACAGATTCAATTCTCAATACAATGGGTAAAATAAAATCAAAACTAATACGAAGATCTTCAAAAACATTTCTTGAAAAAGGAATTGAATTTGAAGGAAATTTTGAAAAAAATAAAAAAATACTTGGAAGTACAATGCCAAGTAAAAAATTAAGAAACCAAATGGCTGGGTTCTTGACAAGAGAAAAAAAGCAACAGAAAAAGAACTAACCTCAAAACTTTTAAATTAACTAATTCTAGTATTTTTGTCTCTGTAGCTCAGTGTTTAGAGCGCTGCTCTCATGAAATCAGTAATGGTTTGAGTCAGGCAGAGGTCGGGAGTTAAATTCTCCTCAGAGACATTTTAATCTAAAGAGTCCTTAATCTTTTCAGCAGTTTCTTTCATCTGACCTTCTTCATATTTCTTTGTAGGCCAAAAATTAGCCATTCCATCATCAAACCACCTTGGAATTAAATGAAGATGAAAATGAGGAACATCTATACCTACAACTGCAAGCGCCACATAATCTGCTTTCAATGCCTCTTTAATAGAAACCATCAACTTCTTTGATTTTACCATCAAGTGATTTAAAACATCATCAGGAACCTCATAAAACCATTGATAATGTTTTTTAGGAATAATTAAAACATGACCATAATTAACAGGATTTATATCAAGAAAAGCTAAAACTAAATCATCCTCATAAATTCTTTCAGTAGGGATTTCTCCTTTTGCAATCTTACAAAATATACAATCTTCCATAAGAAAAATAAACAGAAATAGTTTAAAGATTTTTCGTAACTCTTAAACTTCTATTTCAATATATTTACAATTAACATAAAAAATAAAAAATAAAATTTATTTACCTTCTTTTTTTCTTCTTCGCAGGTTTCTTCTTTTTAACAGATTTTCTTTTAGCTGCTTTTTTCTTAACCGGCTTTTTCTTCTTAACTGCAACTAACTTTTTCTTTTTAGCTTCCAAAACTTTTAACTGTTTCTTAAGAGATTTCACCTTAAGATCAATCTGTTTTGGTGTTTTAGGTTGTTTTGCCATGATTCACCTCACTTTTAATTAATAATATTAAGAATATATTCTTTAAAAATTCTTCGGTAAAATTTTTCTCCATAATTCAATCTCTCGACGATAAAAAAAAGTTTATTTTACTAACCCACCTGCATCTTCAAATTTTAGTTTTTTATTAATTAATTTCAATTAGATTAAAAATTATTTCTTTCTCGTATCAACAACTTTACCTAACTTCAAAATATTTTCTTCTCCATTAATAGCTTTTCTCAAAGATTCTTTTAAATCCTTTATCTTTATCCTTACTTGCTCTCCTGTATCTCTCAATCTTACAGTCACATCTTTCTTTTTCAAACTCTCTTCATCAATTGTTATGCAAAAAGGAGTTCCTACCTCGTCATTTCTTGCATATCGTCGACCAATTGAACCACTCTTATCATAAACCACATTCCATTCTTCTCCTAAATCTTTTAAAATTTCTTCTGCTATCTCTTCAAATTCTGGTCTTTTAACAATTGGAAAAATAGCTGCTTTTATTGGTGCAAGTTTTGGAGGAACTTTCAAAACAATATTACCTGTACTTTTATCTCCGCAATATGCTTTAGTCAACACTGCTAAAAAAATTCTTTCCATTCCAAAAGTTGGTTCAATTACTCTAGGAATAACTTTCTTTCCAAACTTCTCATCAAAAATTTCCATTTTTTCTTTACTTTCCTTTTGATGCTGCATCAAATCATATTGTCCTCGATTAGCATTTCCTGCAATCTCTTTACTTCCAAAAGGATATCCATAATCAACATCAAAAGTTGCAGAAGAATAATGGCTCAACTCTTCTTTTGTATGTTCTCGAATTTTAATTTCATCAAGACCTAAACTTCTAAACCAAATAATTTGTTCTGCTAACCAATAAGCATGCCACTCTCCTAATTTTCCTTTTTTCAAAACTTCCTCTATTGAAGTTTTTTTCAACTCTTCACTTCCTTTTTTCTGTGTTTCTTCATCTAAAAAATCAAACTTAACATTCAAATATTCTTTGTTCAACAAATCACATTTTTTTTCTTCAGGATTAATAAAAAATTCAAACTCTGCAATATGAAATTCCCTACACCTAAAAAGAAAATCTCTAGGTGCAATTTCATTTCTAAAACATCTTCCAATTTGTGCAATTCCAAAAGGTAATTGATTTCTCGAAGTCTGCTGAATTAATTTAAAATTCATAAACATGGCTTGTGCAGTTTCTCCTCTAAGATAAGCTGTATCACTATCAATTGTTCCTACCTTTGTCTCAAACATCAAATTAAACTTTCCCTGACTTTCATAATCTCCTCCACATGTACATTTAACCTTCCCTAATTCATTCTCATCAAGTTTTCCTGTCTTTCCACACTTTTTACACTTAACAAAAATGTCTGCAAAATTTTCTATGTGTCCAGAAGCTTTCCACGTTCTAGGGTGAGAAATTATACTCCCCTCCATTCCAACCATATTTTCTTTTTGATGAACAAAAAAATTCCACCATTCTTTTTTAATATTGTTAAGCAATTCAATTCCTAAAGGCCCAAAATCCCAAAATCCAGAAAACCCCCCATAAATATCACTTGATCGAAAAACAAATCCTTTTTTCTTGCAAAAATTAGCTAACTCTTCAACAGAGATTTTTGTTGGTAAAATTTCTTTTTTCATTTTTATGTTTTGCACAGATTCTTTTTTTAATCTTTCTTTTAGTTTTTTCTCAGCCTCTTCTCTTGTCTTGCCCAAATAACCTAAATCAATAGATTTTACTTTTCCTCCAATTCTTTTAGATTCTCTAAGATAAAAATAATCATTTCCATGTATTTTCTTCTTCACAATAAATACCATGAGTTAGGTACTACATATTAGTATTTAAATCTTTTTGTAGTAACTACAAAGCCTTTATTTCCTTATACACAAATAATAAGTAATAAAGAGGACTCAGGAAACAAAAGCTTTAATTAAGCAATTAGAAAGAAGAATTATTGTTTCTAAAAAGAGAGAAAATAATTAATAAGGTTATACAAAGTCAAAGCGGAGGGTGGGAGTCGAACCCACGAAAAGTCGGGCTGCAACCGACTGCAGTAACCACTGTGCCACCTCCGCAAATCAACCTTAAGCAAACTCAAGGGAATGCCCTTGACAGGATTCGAACCTGCGACCTACTGCTTAGAAGGCAGTCGCTCTATCCAGCTGAGCTACAAGGGCTCTATTATATACAAACTCAAGAAATAATTATATTTAAAAGCTTTCTATTTGACTTCAATCTCATCTAAATCATCAACTATTGAAACATTCTTAAATTCTTTTTTTGCTTGATTCAAAATAGATTTCATGTCTCTTTCATATCTTTGACTTATATGAATTAAAATCAATCTCTTAGATTTTGATTTTTTTGCTATTTCCCCTGTTTGCTTTGCAGTTAAATGAAAACGCTCTTTAGCAAATGATTTCATATCTTCTCCAAAACTAGATTCGCAAATTAATAAATCAGAATCTTTAACAAATGAAACTATTTTTTTATTCATTCCAGTATCTAAAACAAAAGAAATCTTTTTTCCTTTTTCAACATATGTCAAATTCTTAGATTTGTATTTTTTTCCTTTATAAGAGATATCTTTTCCTTGTTTTAATCTAGAAATTAAAGGTCCTGAAGGGATTTTTGATTTAGATAATTTTTTCTTATCTATTCTTAATTTATCTTTAATAACAAAATTATATGCATTACAAGGAACCCCATGAGTCATTGAACTTGCTTCTAAATAAAAATCATTTGTTTCAAAAAACTTTCCTGAAATTTCTTTAATTTGTACTTTAAATTTTCTTTCAACATTTGCTAAATCTAAAAAATCTCCAAGAAATTTCTTTATTCCTTTAGGTCCATAAATATAAAGAGTTTTATTATATTCGCTAAGATTCAATGTGCTAAGCAACCCAGGCAAACCAAAAACATGGTCTCCATGCTTATGAGTTAATAAAATTTTTGTGGTCTTACAAAGATTTATTCTTGCTTTTCTAAATTGTCTTTGAGTTCCTTCTCCACAATCTATCAAAATATGTTCTCCTTGATAATCTAATAAAATTGCTGTGTGGTTTCTTTTAGCAGTAGGAATTGCTCCTGCTGTTCCTAAAAAAGTTAATTTAATTTTATTTCCCATATATAAAAATAGAAAAACTAATTTATATAACTTACCAAAGTTTCCACTACCTTTAAGCTACTAAGAATTCTACCTAGCGAAAATTAACAGGCACAACGCTTATTCTTTTTTTAATGCAGTTGAAGCAGGAGATATAAAAATAATTGTGTCTCCTCGCAAAAATGTTAATCCAAGATTTCTTTTTACTTCATTGTCTTGCATTTCTTTGATGTTATCTAACACCAAATTTATGTGGATATCAAAAGCTAACAATGTTCCCACAAATTGCTTGTCTCCTTTCAAATGCACTAATACTTCTTTACCTTTTGAACTATTTAACAAATCCAAAGGTCTTTCAATTCCATTAACCATAAATTGATTATTACAAATTTGTTTTTAAAGTTTTCCGTGTAGTTTTAAATAACCGAAGAGTTTTTAAAGAAAAAACAAAATTAATTAGTATGGTAACAAAAAAAGGGAAAAAGATTTCAGGTGGGAAATATATTAAAAGTAGAAAGAAAAAATCCTACGAAAGAACAGGACAAAAGAGAATTGTAAAGCTTGGAGAAGAGAAAAGAAAATCAAAAAGAGCTAGAGGTGGAAACAAAAAGAATTTTATGCTTAAAGGAAAATTTGTAAACATAAAAACAAAAGATAAAAACAGAAAAGTTGAAATAAAAAACGTTATTGAAACTCCCTCAAATAGATTCTTAGCTAGACAAAATATTCTTACAAAAGGAACAATTGTTGAAACAGAACTTGGAAAAGTAAAAATAACAAATCGTCCTTCTCAAGAAGGCATGATTAATGGAATTTTAGTAGAATAAATTTCTTATATCCCAATTCTCAAAATATTTATAAAAAATGATAAATCAATAAGAATGCCTAATTAAAGTATATTATTTAATATACAAATCTTTAAAAATTTTTCATAATTCATATTTACATGGAACGTAAAGGATATAAATATGTAGGAAGAATAACAAGTGTGGAGGGAAATAAAGCTGCAGGACAGACAAAAATAGGATTTTCACCAGAAAATGAGAATCTATCTGGATTTCATATAAACATAAATTACTTTTTTGGGCGTGGTGATTCTCAATTAACAATAGAAAATTACCTAGAAAGCAGATTATATAAAGCAAAAGGTATGAGAAATGCAAACTTTACTGGATTTAAAGCAGAAGTCCATTTAGCTACTCAAATTACTCCTGAAAAAGCAAGTTACAGTGGTGAAGGATTAATCAAAGTTCTAGAAGAATAAAAATAGATTCTTGAATTAAAAATGCATTTCTAATTGAGTGATTATTTTTTTCTATGCAATTTCCATCAGAGGCAATTTAAGAAATAGCCATTCAGTACAACCACGATGCGTATGTGTAATCGCATTTTTACCACTTTTTCTGACTACAAAAACCAAAAGCTTTTTAAAGCCAAAAGCTTTTTAAACCTTTGTATTAAACTTTAAAATAGCAAAAATTCTAAAATGAGTTTTATAAAAAAATGTCCTGAATGTGGTAGTATTAATATTACTTATGATTCCCATTTAGGTGAAGTAATTTGTAATGATTGCGGATTGGTAATTGAAGAGAAAATGGTAGATAATGGTATTGATCTTCAAGGAAAATTTGATAAAGGTGAAAAAAAAGGGAGGGGAGGAGCACCAATAAGTATGCAAAAATTTGATAAAGGTTTAACTACAAATGTTGGTGAAATTTCTGACATCTACAAATTAGACCCAAAACAAACAAGAAAATTTTTAAGATTAAAAAAATGGCAAGAAAGAGTTTCAACTTCTATTGAAAGAAATCTAAGACTTGCGATGGCAGAATTAAGGGTTATTGCTTCATATCTTAATCTTCCAAATGTTGTTAAAGATGAAGCTTCAAGAATTTATAATTATGTTCTACAAAGAGGTCTTGTGCGTGGAAGAAGTATGGAATCTGTAATCGCTGCTTGTCTTTATGCTGCATGCAGATCATACAATATCCCAAGAACATTAGATGAAATGGCAACAGCTTCTGATGTTGAAAGAAAAGAAATTGGAAGAACTTATAGATTTATTATAAGAAAATTAGGAATCAGGGTTAAACAAAGTTCTCCAAAAGATTATATCTCAAGATTCTCCTCTGTATTAAAATTATCACCTAAAACACAAAATAATGCATTAAAAGTATTACAGCAAGCAGAAGACGTTGAGTTAACTTCTGGTCGTGGTCCAGCAGGAATTGCTGCTGCAGCCTTATATGTAGCTGCCCTAATAAATGATGAAAAAAAGACTCAAAGAGAAGTGGCAGATATTGCAGGTATAACAGAAGTAACAATTAGAAACAGATATAAAGAATTAATAGAAAAACTTAATCTTGAAGAAAAAATCAAACAAAAAGAAAAAGAAACCCATAAAAAGAAATAATTAGTTCCAAAAATCTATTTTTATATTCATTCTATCTCTTATCTTTAAATTATCTTTTAAATCTTTTTTATGAAGCAAAGAATTACGTGCTATAAAAAATATAAGATAACAAAATACAGCTGAAAATACAATTGATCCTATTGAAAATATATTAGTAAATATAAAGGCTTGAAAAATAAAGAGTAAAACTGCTAAAATTGCTATACTAATTATGTAATAAGAGATGTCCTCTTCATCCATCAAATCCAAAAAATTTATTTTCTTTTAAAGGTGCATCTTACCTTAAAAGTTATGACAAAAGCACAGAAACATTTAAGAACCAAAAAATGCGGAGTAAAGGATTCGAACCTTTGTAGGCACTAAGCCAATAGGACCTAAACCTATCCCGTTTGACCACTCCGGCAACTCCGCAATTCAGAGGTGTGGGAAAACTAGTTTGACCCGAACATATTCGCGAGCCAACCTTATCGCCCTTGATGTGAACGAGTGTGTGAGTTCTCCGGCAACTCCGCAAAATTATCACAAATCGACAATATAAAAAGCTTTAGAATTAATATTTTAGTATTCTCCACCAGCCCCAGCACCACCAAAATCTCCTCCTCCAAAACTTGCCAATTCAGGTTTCCAAATCATATATGTAGGATTTTTATTATCTGACAGATTTACAGTAGAATAATCAAAAATATGTCCTGTTCCAGACATTTTCCAACCAAATACTCTTGCTATAGGGGGTTCAGGATCCCAACCAACAAAAATAACACTATGCCCTTGCCTACTATCATAAGCATAGGAAATTAAATCCCCCCTATAAAGAATATCTAATTTGTCTTGCCCACTTTTTCCAAGAATATCACAACCTTCATTAACTGCAAATGCAGGATAAGGAACGCCAGCATCCATTTCTTTTTGAGTTGGAGCAGATTCTGTTTCAATTGTTGTCCCAAAAACATTATATTCTGTTCCAATTCTATCTGAATAAATGCATGAAAGCTCAACCCCTGCAGAATCATAAACATATTTAGCAGGGTCAAAACAATTTGTAATATTATTACTATCTACATCTAAATCTTTTGGAACAACTTGTCCTCTTAATTTCTTTACTTGTTCAACAACTTTTGAACTAGGAATCTCAATTGCTTGAATATCAGGTGTAACCTCAGGAGGTTTAGGACAAGTTATGCCCCCAGGAATATTTAAATCTTCTATTGGTTCTAAATTACTTGAAATTTCTCCCTCAAGAATAACCTCCTCACATCTCCACAACCCTTTATGAACACACATTTTACCTAACGATAAATTTCTTAATCTAAATCCTATTGCAATACACTCTGCTTCATTACAAACATTAGTTCCTCCTTTTCTGTTTGGTAATTCTTTCCCACAATCATCACAACTTTTAGCATTTGAGATAACCAATCTTTCTTCTGTATCAAAATATTTTGAAAAATCAGTATTATCTCTTATATCCTTCCAACTTTCCCAACCCCATTTATTATTTAAAATTTCATTTAATTGCTCTTGTTCTTCAGTTGTTTCTCCACTTGAACTTGCTGAAAGAACAATTTCACTTCCATCTTCCATTAATCCTCCATTGTCTTTTAAAATCTCTTTTCCATCAATATAACTTTTACCTTTAAGTGATTCAATTATATCTGCATTTTTAGAAGCAACATTTTTTCCTTCATATCTTCCGCTTGTAACAATTGTTGTAGTTGCAGACATCCAAATAGATTTATCAGAATAAGGGGTCCATTTCCATTCATTTTCATATTTGTAGTATAAATTTGTTCCTAAAGTAATCTTTTGGAGGAAAGTTGGTTTAATAACAAATATTTCTTCTTCTCCTGTTTCTCCCTCCATCTCAACACATTTAGCACCATAGGGCGTATTCATACATTTTTTTGTACTTGGACAAGGAAATTCTTCCCATTCTAAATCTTTAGAACATTTCTTATAAGTATCATCATCTATACATACTCTTTCTCCGACTACTTCACAATCTTCTGTTTCTCCTTCATCAACACATTTAGCACCATAAGAAGTATCCATACATTTTTTTGTACTTGGACAAGGAAATTCTTCCCATTCTAAATCTTTAGAACATTTCTTATAAATTTCATTATTCACACATACTCTCTCTCCAACTCCCTCGCACTCTCCTGTTTCTTGACCTCCTTTATACCCCTCATACAATCCCCTAACAATCCCAGCATATGCATTTCCTCTTAAATACAACAAAGAAGCTTTTTGATTATTATAAAAAACCTTTTCAATAATTTCATTAATCAATTTTATTTTTTCTATATTTAATTTTTCATCTCCTATCTTTTCTATTTCACTGCTAAAACTTGCTTTACTCAAATACCCTCCTTCAGCTTCTAAGATGCTTTGATAGTTTGCATTAGTCACATTTAAAACATCTTCTTCAAGATTCTCAAAATCAATTGCTTTTTCCACACTTTTTGTATCTAACCAACATTTCAAATTACTATCTCCACAATAACCTACTTCTCTCCAACGAGAACCTTCTTGTCCAGCCATTGCATCATCTGTTCCTTCTCCTGGATTTCTTGTTGCACAAATTCTTATTATTCCCTCATTATAAATTGCAGGATTTGTCAAATCCTCTGCACCTGCTTGAATATTTGGATTTAATAAACTATACAAACTAGAAGTTCCTGAAATACAATCAGACTCTGTTTTAATATCTGTCTGGCTTGCTTGATTTTTTAAGTAACTATCTCCAACATAATTAGCAGCAAAATTAGTTGTCACCTCTTTAAACCCACACTCTTCTTGCCCATTAACCATAATGCACAATTCTTTGTAGCCTGAAGGCGCTGTAAAGTCTTTTGTTTCAGAAGCATATTCTCCTCTTGGAATATATCCTGTAGCAACATCTACTCTAAACATTGTGTCTTGGTAATAAGAACTTCCTATATCTCCTTTAAAATACACCCTATAATAAGTTCCTCTATCTTTTCCAGCATAAATATGATAATAAACTTTATATTGAGATTGTGGGGGATTTGTTACAGTTGTGAAAGGAATTTCATCAAACCTACCATAAAATTGAACAGGTGAATCAGGAGTTGTTATTGCATCTAAAAGACTTCCTCCTCCAGGATAACTAATAGAAAGAAATTTGTCACACACAATTTCTTGTCCTGCTTCCTCCATAGAACGTGCTTTAAATGCCTTATATGAATTCTGCGCATAATACTGAGCAAAATACCCTACAGAAGCTTCTGCTCTTTGCCAAGCATCTGCAACACCTAAATATTCTCCTCCTCCTCGACTACCTTTTCCCCCACTAACAATTAATTCTGTAAGTTTTGGTATTCCTAACTTTGCAATTGGTATTGCTTGCCTATAAAAATATTCGCAAAGATATACACTTTGAACCTCATCACAAACTCCAACTGTCTGGCCAGTATCTAAACTTTCTTGCAAACAATCTTTATAAGAACCAAAAATAGATAATAAACCATCTAATCCAGCTTGCACACCTGTTAAACAAACAGGAACATATATTCCCTCTCGAGCATTAGGAAGACACAATGCAATACTCCCAATTATTCCTGATTGAACAACATCTTGAACAGGATATTTACCTCCAAAATCACACCTACTTGAAGGACAAATAACAGGGTCACATACATTAAACAAAATATTACAATCTTTAGGAGACATAAAATCTTGGCATTTTAGTCCAGGAACATCCACAGCAGGATTTCCAACTTCAATTCTGTTGTGGTTTATAGTAACATATCTTACTCCTGTTTCATGTTCATCTTGGGCTTGCTCCACTGCATTGCTTGCTGCTATTAATAAAGAACTTACTTTTCCTTTATCAGAAATTCCAGGGAACTGGTTTGAGCTATCTCCTTGAAGAGAAACTACAGATCTACAAATATCATCTCCTTTACGATTTTCCTCTCTTCCATTTCCACCAACATTACACAAATAATAACTTTCTACTCTTCCTGATTCACTATAAGAAGCTGTCTTTCCAAATACAGGTAATCCCTGACTAACTGAAACATACCACCCTTCTTTTAAATCAAACGGAACAACTGCAGGATATCCTTTATATGGTTCTGTTTCATAATATCTTACTTCTGCATTTTTATATTCATTCTTATATGAAGCATCATTATATTTTTCAAAACCAACTCCTAAAGGATTTGTATTTTTTTCATTTTTCACACTTAAGCGATTATTGTTCTCTTTATCTATTACATATGTTTGAGTTACTACATAATCATCATTTAAAACAAATAAATATTCCTCTGCAGTTGATTGATCTATAGAAGTCACAACAGGGGCTAAAGAATCAATAGAATCTCCTCCTGTAAACTTATTTTCAATTTCTTCAAATGTGTTTGGGTTAGAAAGAGGATATTGATCTATCCACTTGGTTGAGACAAAAATAGATTCTCTTGAACCATATCTTGAAGAAATATCTTGTAATGCGCGATATTCCTTAGAATTAACCTGAATATCTAAAAAAGTAGAATATAAATCCTTCCTTGCCATTTCTTTTAATCTTTCATTATCACTATTTTCTAATATTTTTGTATAAACATCAATATCTCTTAATTGTTCTATTTCATATTTATTTTGTTCATACCCTTCTTTAGAAATAACTGCTTTCATATCTTCTATATTTATAGGATCGCCATGACCTTCTGGATCTGGGAAACTTTTTTCAAGATTATCTAAATTAGTATTAACTTTTTCAGAAAAATCCCATGCAAATCCAGAGGAATTAATAGTTTTTCCTGAAAACAAAGTTTCTCCTGCAAGAACATAATCATCTTGAATGCCTTGAATATATTCCTGTCTCTTGCTCATAAAAGTATAATACTCATCAACATCTTTGTCTATATTATCAGACTCTTTAATTAAACATTCTTCTTGTGTTTTGTAAGGTTGTCCTTTTCCTCCTGGTCTGGGAAATCCTTCATCAACCCAATCATCACAAAGATTATACCACCCGTCTTTACTATTCATCATAGTATCTCTTGCAATTCCTTTTCCACCTATATTTTCTAAATAATTTTTAACATTTAAATAAGCACTTGTGCCAAGACAAGCAAGTTTCATAGTTTTAACAAATTTTCCAAGATTCTCAGAAATCTCTCCCCACAACTCAATATCCTTCTCTAATTTATCTATTTTCTCCTGTGTTTTTTCAGGAGATAATTTAATATCTCTTTTATCAATATTTACTCTAAAATTAAAACTCGCATTTGTTTGAGCATAATCAATATTTGGAATTAATGAAACTTTAGCAACTTTCTTTAAATTAACTTCTATTAATGTTAGAGTATATCCTGTGTTAAAACTTTCAGGAGCATTTAATGAAATCCATTCTAAGTGACCTTCAAAAGCATCTCCTATTATTCCTTCTCTTTTAATATTTAAATCTAGTTTTGCAGAATCCTCTTCTAAATCAACCAACATAAAATATTCATTCTCAGCATTGTCTAAATAAATAACATCGTTTTTAGTTAAAGTATATGTAGAAACATTTCCACCTGGATAATTTACTCTAACTTTAGCACTATATTCTAATGCCGTAGGCTCATAAATCCCTTCAAAAGATATTTGATAAACATGGTCATCAATTAAAACCTCTGTAATAGAAGAAGCTGAATTAGACATTTTCATTTCATTATCACACATTTCTAATGATTGTTTAGAGTTAGGGTATCTCTGTCTAAACTCCTTGCAATATTCTATCATTGTTCTTTTTTGCCCAACTTCATTTGCCAAACTTATTAATTCATACAAGGCACTTTCACCTAAAGTTGTGTCTTTACCTAAATTCTCTTCATCTGGAAAACTATCTATAATTGTTTTATAATCTTCTACTGCTAAATTAAATTCATCTTCCACTTCTTTTGGAATTTGTGTATCATATGCTCCTGCAAAACCAATAAGCTTAACATCTTTTCCAAACATAGGTATAGGTTTAGGATTTGTATAAGCTACACCATTAAAAAATTCTCCGTCTTTTAACCAATTCCAAAATTCACTGGCAACACCAAGTTTTGCTTGTAAATCCTCTTTAAAGAGTTGCCAAAGATTCTTCTTTTCTACTTCTGTTTCATAATTCAAAGATTTTACTATTTGCTTTGCATTTTGTATTTCATCTAAAGTTAATTTATCTTCTAGATGCTTTTCTTTAGGAATAGCCATTAAATAAGCAAATAAATTTTCTTCTTCACCTGTATTTCCAACTGTTCCAGCATATGCAAGAAATACCTTTTTTTCTTTCCCTATTAAAGGATCATATTCATACAAATAATCTCCAACAGAAAAATTTCTATCTTCCCCTTCAATGTTTAAAATAATATTAGGAACTATTTTAAGATTAATTGCCCCTGTATGAAATCCTTCTCTGTCTTCATTACAAGTTAATTTAACTTCTGAATTAATTCCATTCTTTACTGGTTCAGATATAACTTTACAATTATTTTCTAAAAATCTTTCTCCTGATTTGACCTCAACAGGATTTCCATTTACACTAAATCTTGCTCTTGTATCAGGAGCTTCTAAATCATCTAATTTTATTTTCATTGTCGCCAAACAAAAATCAAATCCAGGAATATAAAGCTCGTTTGAAGTTTCTCCTTCTCTTAATGTAATTGTTGAATAAACCATCTTACTATCTCCTTGCCCTAAAACCCCGCTTCTATACTGGTCAGAATAAATAGAAATTGTTGCTTGATCATCATAAACTCCTTCTGCTCTCAAATATCCTCTTCCATCCCAAAAACTATATTGTTTATATTTTTCTCCCCAATCATTTTCGTCTAAAACAGGAAGATAAAATTGAGCTTGTCCAACTCCAAAAGCATTTTGAATATCATATCTAATTCTTGCTGTTAAATTCCCTTCAACATAATCAGGCATTGCAGACTCATTTTCTTGCTTCCTTAAAACAATAACAGCATAACCAATATTATCTAAAATAACTGGTTGTGATAATTCATTTTGATAAGGATTTAAAGCAGCTTCTGCAGGATGAAAACCAACAGTTGCAACTTCCTTAGGATATCTTCCAGTAATTGTCATTGTATTTATTGCCTGAACATCTATCAAAGGATTCATTTGAGTTGCAGAAATAGGACAAAACACAGGAACATTTTGCTCTTCTAAAAGATCACTTCTTACCATTGCAGGTTCACAACCTAGGGGGTTTACTTGAAGAATAAAATCTTGTCCTGCTTGACACATTCTATCACTAAACATTCCTTCTGTTCCAAGAAAATTAGTTCTATCATATGGCCCATACTGAACATAATTTGTTTGTGAACGATAATAAGCCATAACAAATGATGTAAGCAATAAAATTCCCATTAGAAAAAAGATTCCTAATTTTAATGATTTATTTATTTTCATGTGAAATATATTCCTAAACCTTTAGTTTCAAACAACATGTAATTCTCTTGCAACTTTTCCAAAGATGTTGGCTCTGGTAAACTTTCTGCATTTATTTCAATTATGCCTGAATTTTGTAGCTCATATTCTGTAATATAATAAACATCTTTTCCTCCTCCAGCTAAAGCACTTGAAACAATTTGTGAAGGCAAAGTTATTTCAAAACATTTTTCTTGTGTTAACCCCATAATTCCTCCAACTCCAGATCTTGGAATATCCATACATTCTTCATAAGTTGATTCTTCTAATTCTAATGAAGAATCTTCATAAATATAAACACTAACATCATAATCTCCTTCACTTAATTCAACTGTTTTTTGATCAGGATAAATTACTGTCTTAGATAAATCTTCAGAAACAAAGTTAATTATTGCCTCTCCACTATAGGAAGTTCCATCTAATCTTAAATCTATATTTTTATTATAAATCCTATCCAGCACAATATGAACATCACCAGATTCAATTACAGAATAAAGATATTTTGTGTTTTCAAATCCTTCTGCTTTAGCAACAACATATCCATTTACACATTGGGGGAATTCTGTTTTTAAAATCCCACTTGAAGAAGTCTCTCCAATAAAACACGTGCTTCCAAAACATTCATAAGATATCTCTGATTGAATAGGCACTAGATTAGAATCATATGTATTCACTTCTATAAGAGTATTTTTATTCTCACAAAATCCAGTATCTTCATAACCAACTGCTGTCCCTTCTAATGGTTCTCTAGGATTATTTCCTTGAATAATCACAGCCATTGGAAATTGAAAGATTTCATCATCTTCATAAACTTGAACTAATACAGGATATTTTACATTATATACATAATGATATGAAACATAACAAAATCCTAAAACCCCTAAACCTGCTTGATTTCCAACAGGATTTGCAATCATAAATGCTCCTTCAGAAGGATTTACTTCAAAATTATGCGGCCAATTCTGAGAAGTAATAAATCTAACATCTTCATCCACTAGCAAATCAACTACAAAATAATCTTTGCTACTTCCTTCTGATTTTAAGGCCATAGTATTTATTTCAATAGCTTCGTGTAGCTCATCAAAAACTTCTTCAGCATTCCAGATTTCAGGTGAACAACTTAATTCAACCCCATCAACAGGTGCATAAAGCCTTAAAGTATCAATAGCATATTCTTCTAGAAATAATTCATCTTGCTCTTCTTTATAAACTTTTAAAGCAGAATCATAAAGTTTTCCTAATCTTGAGCTAGCCACAACAGAATGACTTTTAGCTAAAGCAGTCTCTTCTTCTTTATTAATTGTTAAATCCATATCTAATTTAATTTCAATCTGCTTATCTTGAATTTCAACTCTTGCCTTTGGTTCATCTAAATAAATCTCAAATCCTTGGTCATAATACATGTCAAAAGCACACTCTGAAATCTTTCCTTCTATAAATTGCGCTAATTCTTTTTCCATATCTTCTTTAGAAGGAACTTGTTCTTTCTCAAAATTATTTCCAGATACATAATACCAATAGGGAATTGGATTTCCTAAAAAACTAAGTTGTGATGAAAAAGGCATATAAGCAGAACCAGATTCAAATTCAGGAAGTTCAATATATCCCCCTTGACTCATTAAAATATCTGCTCCAACCAAAGCATCTTCTTCTAAACACGACAAAAAAGCAGTATAAACTGGTTGCATAGAAACAGGAACTTTTGAAATAGATATTTTATCTCTAAGTATAAAATAACCTGCAAATAAAGCAACAATAATTATTGCAATAATAACGAAAATAGTAGTTTGGGCTTTATTCTTCATCTTTCACCTCCAAACCAATTTTTTTCTTTATTAAGTTTAAAATCTCTGTATTAATATCTTTTTTAATAAGATCTTTAAATTTCTTCCAAAGTCTTTCATCTTCTATAAGAAGCAAATATTTTTTCATATAAGCATAATCCCTCATACTCTTAAGAAAATTTCAATATATAAATGTTTCTTAATAATTTATTTAGTTACTAAGTAAGTTAGTAAGTATTTTCAATATCTTTTTTTATCTTTTTTCCCAAAAGAAATACAATAACCAAGTGTTAAATTAACCATGCTTTTAACATTTTCACTTTCTGGCAATCCTATATAAGTAACCCTTGTGTCAAATCCTGCCATGTTAATACCAAAACCCCCTCCAAATCCCAAAGTAGTATTTTTCATTTCATCATGAACATTAAATTTAGGAATATCAATTGTTGAAAATTCATTTAAAAAACTCATACCTCCTGTTAAATAAAACTTTACTTTTGATTCTGGTTTTGTCAAATTTAGATTTAAATTAACATTTGATAAAATATGCTTTGTTTCTATGTATTCTCCTGATGAATGAAAATAATCTAAACCAGCTTCAAGTCCAATCACTTTTCCACTAAGACCACAAGCCCCACCAATTATAGCAGAAGGCTCATAAGCTTGTTCTTTTGCTGTCCCTGGAATAATCACTCCAACCTTTGGCTCAATATAAAATTTTGACGATGCACAACCCATTGCCAAATACATCAAACCAGATAAAGCAATCATCTTTCCTTTTTTTAGTATTGATTCTAATTTTTGTTTCATTTTTTATTTAAACTTTATTTTATATTTAAACATTCTTATGCTTTAATGATTATATTCAGCTACTTTATTTCCACCAACAATACGTCCAACTACATACTTCTATCAAACATCTATCAACAGTGCATCCATTTTCACAATCTTGAACTTTTTGTTCTTCCACATAGCTATTACCAAAACAATCCCCACTAGAACATCCTCTATTATAACATGATCTTTTTTTGTAAACATCTTCTCCTTTACAATAATCTTCTCCCCATGAACCACATGAAAAACTTCCACAATCTTCTTTCTTTTTGTCTTGATCGCTATAAGAACAAAATACTCCTTGAGTTGCAGAACTAGTACATGTATAAGTTCTCCATGTCTGCCAAACATTATTATTTTTACAAAATGCGTTTCCAACATAACAATCTGTTCCACATTCTTCTTTTTTCTTGTCTGTATCAGTATAAGAACAAGATGCATCTTGAGTTCCAGGATTATTACAAGTCCAAGTTCTCCATTTTTGGTATATATCATCACCTAAACAAAAAATAGAACCTACCCATGCATCTGTGTCACAATCTGAATTTGATGAACATATTATTCCTTCTATTATTTTTATTTTATAATCTTCGACTTCTCCCCATTCTGCATTCTCGCATGGTGAAGGTACACTGTTATATTTCAAATAAACCCTCATCCTTGTTTCTCCACTAATTGCATTATTAGGAACAATGAAAGATTTCTCAAATATATTGTCTCCATTAAATTCCGCATTACCTAAATCAATTTCTTCATTAGTTGAGAAAATTTTATCATTATTAAAATCAATCCAAGCCTTAACATATTCTTTGTAAAAATCAGGAGTATATACTCTAACAGCGAGGGTATAAATATTACCTTTATTTAAACTTGTAAAAAGAGTGCTAGTAAAATCGCTATAATTAGAACTCCCAGAATCCTTTTCACCAGTATTTAGCTTTATATTATTTATCCATTCTCCATAAGCAGGATCCTCGTTTGTTGCATATGCAGAACAATATGTATCTATTTCCTGATTACATACTCCATCAGAACACCCAGTTGTTCCACAATCTTTGATTTTCTCATTTGTATCTGTATAAGTACAATAAGATGTTGTTGGATTTTTAGCGCAAAAATAATCTCTATATAAATGATAAACATGTCCTCCAGAACAAAATGCATTTCCCATATAACCATCACTTGGACAATCGTTGTCTTCCTCACATTCTCTTGGATTTTCCTTACATTTTTCATCCTCACATCCATATTGACAATCTTGAACTTTTTCTTCCTCCCAATTTTGATTATCAAAACAAGCTCCATTTGAACAACCCCTATCATGGCATGATCTTGTTTTCCAAACATCATCATTTTTACAAAAATTCAACCAATCTCCACACGAATCACTTCCACAATCTGGAAGCTTTTTTTCTTCCCTCTTATCACATGAATCATAATAGTAAACATCATTATTATAACACTTTGTATATGCATGGCTTGTACAATAAATACAACTTCCACTCCCATCACACTCTTTATTTGTTCCGCAAGAAACATGTTTAGCATAATTACTACAACTTCCTTTGGTAGTTCCTGTACAATCTCCTGTACTTATAAATTTACAAATTCCGCAAGAATATTTAAGTTGGTCATCAGACTGGCTATTACAATCAGCTGTATTAGAATCTTTACAATTACCAAAACCTTCACATCTACTTGAAGTTATATCTTTTTTATTATAGCACCATTGGTTAGTGGTGGAGTTCTGCATTCCACTCTTCACATACCAACTACTACAATCAATTATTCCACAGGCAGAGTCATCTGAAGGCGGAACTGAACAAGAACCAACACTATTACATGCTTTACATTTTCCACAAGAATAGCTATAAGGTCTATATTCATAAGGTCTGCTTCTTAAATCACAACAAGAACCAGAAATACAATCGCAATCTGGTTCTTTATCAATCTTATAACTATCAGTAGAGATACTATAAAATATATTATAATCATATGCTGGATTTTGGAAAACTGTGGCATATACTTCAATAGTATTTCCATCCCCCAAGTCGCTAAATTGGGGACCTAAATAAACATCAAGAAATTCTCTTTTAACTTCTCCAACTAAATAATAAGCTTCTAAATTAAGAGTTTCACAATCATAAGTTGTCGCAAAACCATCGCCACATATAATTTCATCATCCTTACCAATAAGATCATGTTCCATTAAGCAATAATATATAGAAAAAGTTCTTCTCCCATCAGACAAACATTGAAGACGATCTGAATTAAAATAACCCCATCTTAAATTAACAGTTCCTAAGTCAAGTTTTATATCTATCTTCTCATTTCCACTATCACCAACACAAACACTTGAAGGCAAAGCAGGATTAAAAGAAATCTCTCCACTTTTGGAATCAGAAGAAGATAAAATATACTCTTTATCATCTCTTAAAATATAATCTGTACCATTTCTGCTAAAAATTTGACTAGACATATTTGTAAAATCTTCCTCCAAACTCTC